>JACXTT010000513.1_pt1 | contig 65966 bp, 56 predicted proteins | sample 9270951 | NCBI WGS metagenome assembly JACXTT01 (sample SAMN15532306, study PRJNA645909) | rock metagenome | isolation source: weathered quartz diorite | place: Puerto Rico | collected 2017-06-21 | reverse complement strand
TATGCCCGCTACTCCTCAGAATATCTATTATTATATTAAAGCTAGTAACACTACTACCAGCTGCGTAAATGTTGGTGGCCGTACAGCGGTTAATATTACGCCAAACGGATTGCCAATTGCGCCAACATTAAGCGCTACGCAAAGCTCAGTTTGCAACGGTGGTAGTCTTACTATAAGTGTAACCAATCCGGTTGCAGGTGTTACTTATAACTGGTACACAGCAGCCACCGGCGGTACAGCGGTATTTACCGGAACATCATTTGCTCTTACCAATTTAACAGCAAATGCAACCTATTACGTTGAGGCTGTAAGCGCAAGCAGCTGTACCAGTACCTCACGTACGCAAACAGATATCACCGTATTGCCGGTACCTCCAACTCCGGTTATACAAATACCTTCGGGTGGTTTAACTGCTTGTTCAGGGTCATCAGCTACTATCAATATATCTAACCCGCAAACAGGTTTGGTTTACAGGTGGTACGATGCCCCGGTTAATGGTACGCTGTTATTTACCGGTACACAATTTGTTACACCAGCTTTAACTGCCACAACTACCTACTATGTTGAGGCGGCAAGTGCAGGCAACTGTAATTCATCAGCACGTGCGCAGGCTACGGTAACGGTTACTCCGCTTCCACCAGATCCGGTAGTAGCCGCTGCTAATCAGCAGGTATGTTTAGGCAGTACAGCTACATTGTCTATACAAACACCTCAAGCCGGTATTACTTATAACTGGTATGATTCCACTACCAAGAATCACTTACTGTTTACCGGTAATCCTTATACAACAGGTGCTATCACTGCAACGTCAGATTTCTATGTAGAAGCAGTAAACAGCACAGGTTGCAGCAGCAATGGCCTTGCCTTTGCACAGGTTACGGTTGTAGCAGCACCTGGTGCACCAGTAATAGCAGGCGGTAACACCGTGCCAACTTGTTCAGGCTCTGCAGCTACGCTGACCGTTTCTAATCCAAGTGTATTACTCACTTATAAATGGTACAGCTCTGCCACCGGTGGGGTAGCATTGGCAAGTGGGGTAACTTTCACCACACCAGTGTTAACAGCTAATACTTCATATTATGCAGAAGCATCAAACAGCATTGGTTGTACATCAGCTACCCGTACTAAAGTTGATGTGGTTATCAATCAATTGCCTAGTGGACCAACAGTAACCACTCAGGCAGGTTCATCAACACCAACAGTGTGTGCAGGTGGCTCGGCTGTATTAATTGCAACAAGCACTACCCCAGGTGTAACCTTTAACTGGTACAATGTAGCAACTGGCGCCACACCGATATTTACCGGAGCTCAATTTACTACACCGGTAATTACAGCAGCTACTACTTATTATGTAGAAGCTGTGAACACCGCTACGGGCTGTACATCTGGTTCACCACGTACTTCGGTAACTATTACTATTGATAATACCAAAGCGCCTGATCCAACACTTGATCAGACTAGCTTAACTACTTGCCAAAATAGTGCAGCTACAATTAAAATAACCAATCCTGTAGCTGGAACAACTTATAGCTGGTATACATCAGCCACTGGCGGAACTTCAATATTTACAGGTTCAGCCTTTACAACTCCTGTGTTAACAGCTAACACAACCTATTATGTTGAAGCAACAAACGCTCAAAGCTGTAATGCATCAACAAGAATAGCCGCAGCTGTAACGGTAACGCCTCAGCCATCAACACCAACAGTTTCTGTGCCGAATCCACAGGTATGTTTGGGTAGTATGGCAACGCTTTCTGTAGCATCGCCACAGGCAGGTATTACTTATAACTGGTATACCGATGCCGCCAGAACTAATCTGGTATTTACAGGGGCAAGCTTCCCGATTGGAGCTGTTAACGCCAATGCTACTTATTATGTGGAAGCAGCAAGCGGATCATGCTCAAGCACGGGTGTGGCTACTGTACAGGTAACTGCGGTTCCGGCACCTGGAGCGCCGGTAATAGCTGGCGGTAATTCAGTAAATGATTGCGCCGGAGGGTCAGTAACGTTAACTATCTCTAATCCGCAAACAGGCTTTACCTATAACTGGTATAGCTCAGCCAGTGGCGGTACTGCATTAGCGAGCGGCACAAGCTTTACTACGCCTACGCTTACTACCAATACCATTTACTTTGCCGAGGCGGTAAATAATACAGGTTGCCCATCTGCTTCACGTACAAGTGTTACTGTAACGGTTACATCTGCGCCAATAGCGCCGCAGGCAAGTGCTCAGGGTACATCTGTATGTCCAGGAACAAGCACTACTATATCAGCCACAAGCGCCACACCGGGTGCTACTATAAAATGGTATGCAGCTAATACAGGCGGTGCAGCACTATTTACCGGTACCGACTTTACTACTCCGGTACTAACAGCAAATACTACTTATTATGCTGAAGCGGAAGTTGCAGGCGGTTGTGTGTCAATCACCAGGACACCGGTAACAGTTACTATACTTACTCCGCTGGCTGCACCAGTAGTTACCGTGAGTTCAAGTACTACAGAAACCATCACCTTTACATGGGGTGCGGTTACCGGAGCAACCGGTTACCAGATAAGTTTAGATAACGGACAGCACTTTGTTGCGCCAAGCTCGGGCGCTGCCGGCTTAAGCCATACAGTAAGCGGATTACAACCAGGAGCATCGGCTACTATTATTGTACGTGCCACCGGAAACTCTGCGTGCCAGTTGAGTGCTAACTCAGCCGCGGTTACCGGAACTACAAACAATCCATTTGGTAATGGAATATTTGTACCGAATGCATTTACTCCAAATGGTGATGGAAATAACGACATACTGTACGTTTATGGAACTGCCATCAATACTTTATCATTATCAATTTATGATCAATGGGGTGAGCTGCAATTCAAATCAACTAATAAAGCAAGCGGATGGGATGGTACCTATAAAGGTAACAAGCAGCCGGTAGGTGTATATGTTTACTATGTTGAGGCTACCTTGAATGATGGTCAGGTAATCAAGAAAAAGGGTACAGTTACGCTATTAAGATAAGGCCTGTTTATGTACGGTATCATGTAATAACTACATGATACCGTACTTCATGACCGCATCACAATTAATAAAACTACTATGAAAAAAAGAGTTATAGTTATCATGGCAATACTGCTTCAGATTGGAGCAATAAGTCAATTAAAGGCGCAGATCGATCCGCATTTTTCGCAATATTACGCCTATCCTTTGTATCTGAACCCGGCATTAACCGGTGTGATCAACGGTGATGTGCGTGTCAACGCGAATTTTAAAAATCAATACGCAACAATCAACAATGCGTATCAAACGGGTGCCTTGTCTGTTGATTTCAGGCCAACTGATAAAGTGGGGGTAGGTTTTAATGTGATTAACCAGGCAGCAGGTGATGTAGGATATAACTACTTTGCCGCTTACGGGTCTTTTGGTTATGCCATAGCGGTATCAAACGATGGCTATAAAAAAGTAAGCTTTGGTGTACAGGCGGGTATCATTAACCGCAGTTTCGACCCCAACAAAGCCCAGTTTGGTAGCCAGTTTAATCCAAACAGCGGTTTTGATCCCACATTGCCCAGTAACGAAAACTTTTTGAATACCAATGCTACCATCTTTGACGCAGGTGCCGGTGTTTTCTATTATGATGGCGATCCTCTGCATAATGCCAACCTTTTTGGTGGTGTAAGTGTATCACACCTTGCGCGTTCAAAAGATCCGTTTGCCGTTGATGGTACCAGTCTTAAGTTACCTATACGTTATACCGTGCATGCAGGTGTACGTATAAAAGCGTCAGATTATTTTGATATTATCCCGCATGCTATTTATATCAGGCAACAAAAAGCCGAAGAGAAAGCCGTAGGCGCTTATTCAGAATTAAAACTACAGGATGATAAAGGTTTAATATTGGGCGGTATGTATCGTTTTAAGGATGCGGCTATTGCTAACGTCGGATACCATGTTAACAGCCTCATCATAGGTGCAAGTTATGATTTCAATACATCATCGCTTACCCGGGCCACATCTGGCAACGGAGGTATTGAGTTATCGGTAAGTTATGTATTTCGCAAACGCATCCAGGAACCTGAAGCAATTTGCCCAAGGCTTTAAACTTTATCAACATGAAGAAAATAATTTTTACTTTACTTATACTGCTTGTGTTTAAAGGGGTTAATGCCCAATATAGTAAAGACAATCCGAGGGTTTATGGCGACAAGGCATTTAACAATAAGGATTACTATGAGGCTGCTTTCTATTACAAAAGAGCTGCCGAAGGGTTGAGCCTTACCTTGCTGCAGGCTATTCCCTATCATGCCGGCGAAAAAACCAGCAAAAAGCCTACAAAACAAGGTGATCAAGCGTACATATCCTATCAGTTAGCGGAGTCATACCGTTTGTATGAAAATTATGTGGAGGCCGAAGGCTGGTATTATAAAGTAATCAGTGCCAACTATGAAAAAGAATATCCATTGGCCCGCCTTTGGTATGGCGTGTGTTTAAGGGCTACTCAGCACTTTGACGATGCCATAAAACAACTGGAACAATTTAAGGCCAATTACAATGGCGAAAGCAAGTACAAGGATATTGCTACCAAAGAGATCAAAAACTGTCATTTTGCTAAAGATCAATATCAGTATCCATTATTGGTAGAAGTAGCTAAGTTGAAAGATCCTTACTCATCAGATGGTTCTGATTACTCGTTGGTGCAACGTGATGGGAACAACTATTTTACTTCATCGCGGTTTGCTAAGGATGAGAAAAAGCACCTGAACCGTGTATACCAACTTGATAAATCAAAACCTGGTTTACCTGTGGCAATCAGTTTCAAAGATCCGGAAAGCAAAAAAGAAGTAGAATACGGAACCCCTTCGTTTAATGAAAATGGAAAGAGGATGTATTTTACCCGCTGGTACAAAGATGGCAGCAAAACCATACACGCTATTTATTATTGCGATAAGGTGGATAATGAATGGTCGGCACCAAAAAAAATGAATAGTAATGTAAATGTGGATGGGTTTAACTCCATACAGCCATTTGTGACTTCTGATGGTTTACGTATGTTCTTTTCTTCTAATAAGCCAGGTGGCCAGGGTGGCGACGATATTTGGGTGGCTTACCTTAATTTTAATGGCGATGCGGTAAATTCAACTAACCTGGGTAGTGTGATCAATACCGCGTTTGATGAAGAGGCTCCTTACTATGATCTGCCCAATAAAAGATTGGTATATAGCTCAAAAGGATTTATAGGTCTTGGAGGGTTTGACTTTTTCGAAAGCCAAAGCACCCTCGATAAATGGAGCGAGCCCAAGAACCTGGGCTATCCTATTAACTCGGCCAAAGACGATTTGTATTTCCTGCCCGATCATGATGATGCCACCAAGTTTTATATCAGCTCTGATCGTGAATCAGATTGCTGTCTGGCTATTTTCTCGGCAGTAAGTAAAAAGTATGTGTTATCGGGTATTATTACTGATTGCGACACTCATAAACCGTTAGAAGGCGTTAAAGTGAGCTTTATCGACTCGTTAACAAAAGATACCATTAAACAAATGGTGGTTAATAAAACAGGACGATATGCATTTGATGTAACTGATAAACGCCCGCATAGCCTCCGATTGGAGAAAGGCTGTTATTTTGCTAAAAATATTCCTGCACCGGCCTCGGGCACCATGCGTAATGATACCTTATACAGTCCGGACATCTGCTTACAGGCCTTTACACCGGATAAGCCTATTGTCATCAAAAATGTGTTGTACGACTTTAACAAGGCCACATTAAGACCTGCCTCAAAACTTGTTTTGGATACACTGGTAATTGTGCTGAAGGATAACCCGACCATAAAAGTTGAATTAAGTGCGCATACCGACTCTATAGGTTCAAATAAGTATAACGATAAGCTGTCACAAGCCAGGGCTCAATCGTGTGTTACATATATCATATCACAAGGTATCGAAGCGACACGTATATACGCGAAAGGCTATGGCAAAAGAAAACCTGTGGCACCAAACTCACTTCCAAACGGAAAAGATAACCCTGCTGGTCGCCAGTTAAACAGGCGTACTGAGTTTAAAGTATTAAAAGACCCGAATGCACCTGGAAGTAATCCTTGTAAATAAGAACTGTGCAATGGCCCCCTGCTTGCCATGTATAATTTAAGGTTGATTAGAGAGTGAATAAAATAGTGTAAAGTAAAGATTTAACAAAGGGGTTTATGATTAAGGAGGATAGATTATCAGTAAGCAGGCCGTTACTCAAAACCAAAGGATTTTCAACACTGCATTTGCAGATATTTGAATATATACTGATAGGAAAAACCAACCGGGAAATAAACCGCATATTGGGGTATACAGAACGATCGCACGCAGTTGTTGATCATTCACGAAAAGTGATGCATAAACTATTGGCTATGGAAGATCTTCACAAGGCTGATTTTAAAGAACGGGTGGTATATCCGCGTAAGTTTCAGTTTTGGTGGAAAAAGCTATTGGATAAACACAAAACAGAGTTGCTATCTATGGCGATAGCACCTAAGTTTTACGAATAAGATTTAACGCCCGGAGCGTCTAACTGATCTGATAAGGAGCAATCAACAATATGAGTGATTGTTCCTTTTGTTGTTTTAATAGCTAGTAGTTTTCATCGCTTTTGGGTGGATTTACACTTTTAGCTAGCCCATGCTGATGTCCCCACTGAATAATATTCATAGCTTTTTACGTATTACATTTAACTTGAATGGTTCCGGGAAAGTAAATACTAACCCAAGGGAGCCTTTTCAGTATAAAAAAAGCGGTTTTTAGTTAATATAATGTTGATAAGTGTTGTAATAACATTAATTAATGGTTTAATTATGTTTTTCAGTATTTGAATTATATGTGCTTTATAAGTTGTTTTTGTTAAATTAATATATGAAAATAAATTGTAGCATGAGTTGATTTACAGTAAGTTAATCGGATGTCCTGCTGTGGTTTTTATTTGTCGGTAATCTGGGGTCGAAATAAAAAAGAATAACAATATCTAACTTCATTTCTCTTTGCTTTAATATTTTTTATCAATAGGTAATAATTAGCCTTTTGGTTTTGTGTTTCTTAACAAAGGTGAAAAATAATTAATATTAAGTTTTTTATTGAGTGCCTGGTTTTTGCTGACGATGAAAGAGTGCTGATATTATTCGTTTGAACATGTATTATTGATGAAATGATAAGTATTATGTGTTACTCAGCGGGTGAAATTGATAATTGGTAAAAGCAGCCCTCAATTGATATCTTAGAGACCAAATAATACCAATGAGCAGCTTGTTAAAAGATATTTATTCCCCGGCGTTTTATGACCGCTTTACAGACGTACTTACCCATGTACTTCCAGATTTTGATAAAAAGCGTTTCCTGTCACTTATTTTTATCGATGGGTATGAAAGCAAAGCTTTAAAAGAACGGATGCGGCATAACTCTATCGTACTGCATGAGTTTATGCCTGCTGATTTTCCGGCAGCTGTTGAAATGATGAAAAAGATCATTACACGCTTACGTGCTGAACATTTTGGCGAGGACAGCCTGGCTATGATGTTCCTGCCCGATTATATAGAAGTTTATGGCCTTGAAGATTATGAAACATCTGTTATGGCCCTGGAATTTATTACCCAGTTTGTAAGCTGTGAGTTTGCGGTAAGGCCATTCTTACTAAAATACACCGATCGGATGATGCCGCAAATGCAGCTATGGTCGTTACATGAAAACTACAAGGTGCGCCGTTTTGCAAGTGAAGGCAGCAGGCCACGGCTGCCCTGGGGTTTGGCGATACCCGCGTTGAAAAAAGATCCAACGCAAGTATTAGCCGTTTTAGAAAACCTAAAGAATGATGCATCCGAATGGGTGCGTAAAAGCGTAGCCAATAACCTGAACGATATCTCTAAAGATCACCCGGAAATAATGATGGCCATTGCCCGTAAATGGCACGGCACCAGTAAAGAAACCGACGCTATAATAAAACATGCCAGTCGTACTCTTTTAAAAAGCGGCCATGCCGAAATATTGCAGCATTATGGACTGGAGAGCAAAAGTCTGGCTATGACCGGCTTCCGGATACTGACGCCCGAAGTTAAGATAGGGGACAGCCTGGAATTTACTTTTACAGTAACCAACGATCATGCTGAGAAGCAAACCGTACGATTGGAATATGGTATTTACTATAATAAAGCCAATGGGCAACTCAGTAAAAAGGTATTCAAAATAAGCGAACGACTTTACCTGCCTGGCGAGAAGGCCGTAATTAAAAGAAAACAGCCATTTAAGCCAATCACCACCCGTACTTTTTATCCCGGTAAACATCAGCTCTCCGTCATCATTAATGGCGAGGAGAAGGAACTGCAAAGCTTTGATATATTTGCCTGATCATTTTGCTCGAATGCTTATGCCCAATCCGCTTATCGGTTATTTTCAACAGTTTCGGCACATTTCAGATGATGATGCCCACCTGATCCTGAACGCTTTTGAACTGAAAAGTTTTAAGGAAGGGGAGTATCCGTTTAAGGGGCATCGTGTCTGTTCCGAGATGTATTTTGTTTGCAAGGGCGTGGTGCGTATAGCCACTCATAATGAACGTGGTGTGGATATCACCCATTTTTTCTACCGCGAAAATAACCTCTGCACTATTCTGCAGAGTTTTAATGAAGGCAGTATCACTCCAACAGTTATCCAGGCCTGTTGCGATGCGGAGATCATGGTGATAACTAAAACCAGATTGATGGGACTGTATACAGAGCTGCCTTACCTCCGGGAGGTCATAGATGGAATTAACCAGCAGCATTTGATACACAAGGTAAATGTTCGTAACCGTTATCTTGGCGAAGCGGCCGAAGAACAGTACCGGCTGTTTACAGAGCAAAACCCTGATATCGCGCTACGTGTGCCTTTAAAAGATATTGCCAGCTATTTAGGGATTACCCCGCAATCGCTTAGCCGGATCCGTAAAAATATAAGGTAACTATGAAAGTCAGACTTACGAAGTTTTTAAAACTTCGTAGGTCTTTAACTACTCAAATAGCAAAAAAGTGGGTTTACATGGGTTTACATAATTTATGGTTGATGTTGAGTTATGTATCTGATAGTCAATTAATTATATATTTTTATCGAAAAAAAGTGTAAACCCACTTTTTGTATTCAGACTTACGAAGTTTAAAAAACTTCGTAAGTCTTTAACCGCAAATTTGTTGAACCAACACGGTTCCACCATTGACGATGAGCAGTAGGTGCAAACCATAGCTTAGGCAGATCTTTTTTAATGTTACCGGATCATAGGCGTAAGTATCGCCTGCTTTAACAATATGCTCGAAAATTTCCTGGATACCATCAATGTCATTTAAAGAGGCTTCTCTAATGGTTATAAGCATATACTTGCTTAATTGTCATTTATTCTGATGTTGTTTTAATATATTTTTATCATGCTCCAGGATTTCCTCTGTCAGCTGGTCAGAATCGCCATATTGGCTCCGTAATTGAGCCAATTGCTTTGTAAGAGAGTTTTTTACAGCTTCATATTGAGGCATATCGTATACATTACGCATTTCGTGCGGGTCTTTTTTCAGATCATACAACTCCCATTCATTGATATCATAATAAAAATGGATGAGCTTGTAATCCTTGGTGCGGATACCATAATGTCGTTTTACCGCGTGAACTCCCGGGTATTCATAAAAGTGATAATAAACGGCCGTACGCCAGTTTACAGGAGTTTTATTTTCCAGTAGTGGTTTTAACGATCTCCCCTGCATTGAAGGCGGGATATTAACTCCGGCCATGTTTAAGAATGTACTTGGCAGATCTAAATTTGATACCATTGCACTATTCACCAGGCCTGCTTTAATTAGTGGAGGGTAGCGGATCATCAGGGGGGTATGCAAAGATTCTTCGTACATAAATCGTTTGTCGAACCAGCCATGCTCACCCAGGTAAAAGCCCTGATCGGAGGTGTAAACAATAATGGTATTATCCATCAGTCCACTTTTTTTAAGATAGCTTAGCAGTCTTCCCACGTTTTCATCTATCGATTTGATGCAACGCAGATAATCTTTAATATATCGCTGGTATTTCCAGGCAATATATTCTTTCCGGGTCATTTTTGAAGTATCTGCTTTTTGATCTTCCTGTGCATAAAACCTGATAAGCTGGTTGCGCTGGGCACTGTCCATTCTATTAAACTCATTGATACTCCAGGCTCCTCTGCTGTTTTTTGCCGAAGCACCTACTTTCAGATCGCTGAGAATGGTCATGTTTTTTGCGATGCTCATCTCCTGTTTATGAGCAGCAGTTCCACGTCCTGAATAATCATCATATAAACTTGCAGGTAATGGCAGGTCTTTTTTAAACTCATTTAAATCAGAGGTATCGGGAATCCAGTTGCGATGCGGCGCTTTGTTATGGATCATAAGACAGAACGGTTTGCCATTTTTTTGTGTTTCCGATAACCATCGCAGTGCTTTATCCATGATGATATTGGTTACATATCCATGTTCATGATCGGCAACACCGTTGGTCGTAAAGTCGGGATTGTAATACTCTCCCTGGTCATGAAGTACCGAATAGTAGTTAAAGCCTTTAGGCTCGTTAAGTAAGTGCCATTTACCTAAAATGGCTGTTTGATATCCGGCTTTTTGTAAAAGCATAGGGAAGGTTACAACATCATCCTTCATTCGCATCGAGAATGAATTATCACGGGCACCGGTAAGGTGACTATACATGCCTGTAAGAATGCTGGCCCGGCTTGGGCTGCATAAGGAATTGGTTACAAAGCAATTTTTAAAAACGATCCCCTCGTTTCCGATGCGATCGAGGTTGGGTGTGTGAATCAAAGTTTTGTTATACGCGCTAATAGCTGCACTGGCATGGTCATCAGACATAATAAATATAATATTAGGTCGCGTGGGGTTTTCCTGTTGTGCGTAGGCGCGTATGCTAAAAGCCGTACTTAAAATGATGGCGGTAATAAAACTGATGGCTTTTACTTTGAATTTCATTTTAACAGATATCATTGCAGGTATATGATTGATAACTAAAATACAATAAAGAAGTTAGGTTAAAAGTAAACGCTTTATGCCGAAAAACCAAGATATAGGTGTAAGACAACATTGACCTAAAAAGGAAGGAACCTATTGGCTTATAGGCTCCTTTCTTTAACCCGGGATTGGTGTCATTAAACCAACACGGTTCCGCCATCGGTGATGAGTATCTGGCCGGTGGCAAACTGTTGTTTCATGAGGTAGGTAAATGCCTGGGCAATGTCTTCGGCTTCACCAACACGTTTTACCAGCAGAGCGTTGCCCACAGATTTGTAATAAGCTTCGCGATCAGTTTCGGGAATACTGTTCCACAGATTGGTTTTCACTACGCCCGCCGAAACTGCATTCACTCTTACCGGAGCCAACTCCACAGCCATGGCGCGGGTTAGGCCTTCAATAGCACCGCAAATGCTAGCCCCTAACAGCCAGCCCGACCCCGGACGCGGATTGGCAATACCGCTCATTAATGAGATTGAACCGCCCTTATTGATGTGCGGAGCAGCGTATTTTACCGATGCCAGCGCGCCCCAGTAACGCAGGTTAAAATAGTCGCGCGCCCTTTCCAGCTCCAGTTCGTTCACATAAATTAAGCTGATGTTTTCGGCGGCTGTGTATACCAAATGGTCAAAATGGCCTATGCCATCAAAAAAAGCTTTGATGTTTTGCTCCTGGCTCAGGTCAACCGCGTAGCCTGCGGCGTTTTCTGGCAGTTCGGTCAGGGCGCTATCTACCCGTTGCTGACTGCTCGATACTACAATCACCTCAGCACCTTCTTCTGCTGCTGCTTTGGCAGTAGCCAGGCCAATACCCGATGTACCACCCATTAATATAATCCGTTTATGCTGTAGTTTGCTGATTTGAATTTGTGTGTTCATGATATAAATTATTTGATAGCACAAAGTTCAGCGGGTTGTGCGTGTATCCACTTACCAAATGGTAAAAACGTACAGCCAGTGGGCAAAAAATATATTTACATTATCAATATACCATGCGGTATTTTTATAAGTACTTTTGCCAAATTTTTATTTAAAGTTTAAAATCATGTTAAAACGAGTAGTGGTAACCGGCCTGGGGGCACTAACCCCGCTTGGCAACCAAGTAAAAGATTTTTGGAAAAATGTAGTGGCGGGCAAAAGTGCCGCTGCGCGCATCACCCATTTTGATCCCACTTTGTTCCGCACGCAGTTTGCCTGCGAACTGAAAGATTTTAACGCGGCCGATTTCCTGGACAGGGCCGACCTTAAACGTACCGATCCTTTTACCCAATATGCACTGGTAGCATCTGACGAGGCTATTAAAGATTCCGGCTTCGAGCTCGACAAGATGGACCCCTTTGATGTTGGTGTGATCTGGGGATCGGGCCAGGGTGGTATGGAAACCTTTGAGGAGCAGGTGCGCGAATATACTCTGGGCGACGGACATCCACGTTTTAGTCCGTTTTTTGTGCCCAAGCTGATTACTAATATGGCCTCTGGGATGATCTCTATCCGCCATGGCTATATGGGTATCAACTACACTACCGTATCGGCCTGTGCTACCTCAAATACAGCCATTATGGATGCTTTTAATTACATCCGTTTAGGTAAGGCCAAAGTGATCATTACAGGCGGTTCTGAGGCTCCTATTACGCCGGCTTCATTTGGTGGCTTTAGTTCGATGAAGGCCATGTCAACCCGGAATGATGACCCTCAGGGCGCTTCCCGTCCGTTTGATACGCACCGCGATGGTTTTATCATGGGCGAAGGCGCAGGTGCATTGGTCCTGGAAGAATATGAACATGCCGTAAAACGTGGCGCTCATATTTATGGCGAAGTGCGCGGCGCGGCTATGACTGCCGATGCCTACCACATGACAGCAACCCATCCCGAAGGCCTGGGTGCAGCTAAAGGTATGCAGCTGGCTTTAGAGGAGGCTGGAGTTTCTATTTTCGATGTAGATTATGTGAACATGCATGCCACTTCAACACCAGTGGGCGATCTGTCCGAACTGAAAGCCATACAGGTACTAACCAAAAATGAAAAGAACAACATCCAGATCAGCGCTACCAAATCCATGACCGGACACTTGCTGGGTGCGGCAGGAGCCATTGAGGCTATTATCTGTTTGCTGGCCATGCGCGACAGCCTGATACCACCTACCATTAATACTACTGAGCTTGACCCTGCAGTACCCGGCAGCATGAATATTATTTTAGGGGAAACTATCAGTCATCCGGTGAATTTAACCATGAGTAATACCTTTGGTTTTGGCGGGCACAATGGTATTGCAGTATTTGGTAAAGTGTAAATACAAAACTTTTTAAAGCTTGAATTTTAACAAATTTTCGATCGAAAACAGAGTAAAATGAATCGATAATTGAGTTTTTTAATAGCGTTTTAAGTTTGCTTTAACGCTTTTAACAAATTTTTGATGGTTTTTGAAAATTTAAAAAGTATTGGCTTTATCATGTTCCATATGAATTAAGGCCGGTTTTGGCCTTGTTTTGTCTTACTAAACAGCCCGGTTATCTTTAGCAGATAACCGGGCTGTTGTTTTGATACGATGTGTGAAAAACTTGCGGTATAACTGCAACGTGTTTTTAAAAATCATATAAAAATGTCATTTCGAACGAACTGCGATGGACAATGGGAGGGCGTGAGGAGAAATCTTCTGCTTCATATGAATATCGAAAGAGATTTCTCCTCGTACCTCGTTCGAAATGACATTTTTTCTCTTTCTACGGTATGTAGCTAAATGCAAAGATTTAATATTCAATTCATTGCCGTCCCATTTATGGGGCGGGAAAATGATCACAAAAGTGGCTTTAGCCAAAATCTGCAGGGAATGCTAAAAATAGCTTCTCTGCAGATTTTCATTATTCTCTCTTAAAGAAAATCAAATAACCTGTAAGGAATGCGGTTATTGTACGACTAAAGTCGTATGAATACAAAATATCAACAATACGCGCCTTTGATTTTAAGATTGGTGATGGGATTTGGTTTTGTGGCGCATGGCTGGGTGAAACTGAGCCGCGGGCCGGCGGGCTTTGAAAAGCTGATCACGCAGGCGGGTGTTCCCTTTCCGCATTTTACTTCATGGCTGGTACCCTTAACCGAAGTTGGGGGTGGACTTGCCCTCATGGCAGGGAGTTTTACCACCCTGGCGGCAATTCCGCTCATCATAACCATGGTGGTAGCCATGATCACTGTGCAGTTTAAACTGGGTTTCAGCTCAGTAAATACCATTGGCTTAACACCCCAGGGACCTAAGTTTGGTCCTCCCGGTTATGAAATAAACCTGCTGTATATTGCCGGGCTAATATCGCTGATGATTACCGGTGCCGGAGCATTTTCTGTAGATGCTTGGTTAGCAAAACGTTTGAAAAAGCGGGCTGTCACCCTGAGCTCCGTCGAAGGGTAGAGCGCAGAGGCCTGCCCACCATGCTTCGACGGAGCTCAGCATGACACCCTTTTTTGTTGCTGCCACGTGATAGTTTATTATTGAAAAAAGTAGAAGTAAAGGCCTTTTTATTTGCCCTGACGCGTATTTTTTCGTATTTTTAAAGATGCCGGATAAGCTATCTGCAGGGCGCCCCGAGTTTAAAGAAGCCCTGAAATTTTGGTTCAAATTAGGCTGGATCAGCTTTGGTGGTACAGCCGGTCACATCGCCATCATGCATGATTTTTTAGTAGATAAAAAGAAGTGGATCAGTAACAGCCGCTTTTTTCATGCATTAAGTATCTGTATGTTATTGCCAGGCCCCGAGGCACAGCAGCTGGCCATTTATATAGGCAAACAATTGCATGGCCGTAAAGGCGGGCTGGTAGCCGGCATCCTGTTTGTGCTGCCCTCCATGTTCATTTTACTTGTCCTCAGCATCATTTATGTATGGTACGGAAACCTGCCCTGGATATATGCCCTATTTAACGGACTGAAGCCTGCCGTGATTGCCATTATTATAGGAGCTTTGTTTAAGGTGGGGCAAAAATCGCTACAAGGTATTCTGCATTATGGGGTGGCAGGTATGGCATTTATCTGTATCTTCTTTTTTAATATACCCCTGCTTACCATCATTATCGCCACTATTTTATTGGCGCTTCTTATCCGGTATGCCTTTCCTGGCATTTTAAAAGGTGATGCCGGGCAGGAAGAGCAACAGGCGGCCAATGAGCAGGAGTATTTTATCAATAAATTTTCAACCGTAAACCAGCCATTTCAACCCAAACAACTGATGCTGCAATTGCTGGTGTTCCTGTTGCTGTGGTTGTTGCCTTTTGCTCTCTTTTACCTGTTTAGTCCAGATTTTTTGTTCTGGAAAACATTGATCCTGTTTTTTACACAAACCGCCTTTTTTACCATCGGGGGCTCTTATACCGTGCTGCCTTATGTGGCGCAATTCGCGGTAGGTAAACTCAGCTGGTTATCCAAATCGCAGATGGTTGATGGTTTTGCCCTGGCCGAAACTACACCCGGGCCGCTCATTATTGTAGTAGGCTTTGTGGGTTTTATGGCGGGTTTTAATCATTTCCATGCTTCTGTAGCCATGGGCAGCATAGCACTTTTTGCTACCATATTTTATACCTTTTTGCCCTGTTTTTTATACGTATTTGCCGGCGGACCGCTGATCGAAAAATCGCATGGCAGCGAAGTGATGAGCCAGATCCTGAAACTGGTTACCGCCGCGGTAGTAGGCGTGATCCTGAATCTGACTTTGTTTTTAGGGAAAGATGTTGTTTTCCCGGGTGGACTGTCATGGCATCATTTGAATGTTTTGTCGCTGGTATGGATAGGGGTATCGCTTGTTTTGATGCAGAGATTTAAGCTTAATGTGGTTTACCTGATCTTGCTGAGTCTGGTGCTGGGGTTAGTGCGGTTTATGTTGAAGGTGTAGGGTATAAAAAAATAGCGTCATTGCAAGGTACGAAGCAATCTCTATGCTATACAGAGCGAACTTTTATGGTTGACCTGCTTTTGTAGAGATAGCTTCGTACCTCGCAATGACGCGTGTAATAGATGGTTTACTTTCTGGTTAAAGCGATGACTGAATGAGCCACTTCCTCAATTATTTCCCTACTTGTTTAATCACCGCAATAACATCCTCTTCGCCATGCTGGGCTTCGGCTTCCTGAAAAGTTTGGTAAGCGATTTTAGCCAGGGGCGAGTTGAGGCCCTCGGCTTTGGCCAGGCGCAGGTCTTTGGCAATATGTTTCAGCGCGAATGCAGCCTTATAATTATCGTTTAAAATGGCATCGCCTTTTATTTTGGCTATTACATTACCCAGAGCGCTGTTATTGATAATGGTGAGCATATCCTCGGTTTTGATATCATTTTGCCTGGCAAATAGTACGGTTTCTGCCAATCCCTGCACATGAAAACTCAGTAAGGTGTTAATGGCCAGCTTGGCTGTATTACCTGCGCCGGTTTCGCCCAGCAACAAGGCCAGCTTGCCCAGTTTTTCCAACACGGGTTTGGCTTGTTCAAAAGCAGCCTTTGAGCCGCCAACCATGATCACCAATGTACCCTCCTGAGCCTGTTTTACACTGCCTGATACGGGGGCATCCAGATATTCGCTGCCTTGCTCGCGGCATAAAGCAGCCATTTCTTTACTGATGGCCGGAGACACGGTACTCATGTTGATGATGATCTTGCCTTTAGCTTTGGCGCTCAATAAGCCATCCTTGCCATTAAATATATCGCTGATAGCCTCATCGTTAGAGACCATCACAAAAACAACATCGTTATGCTGTATCAATTCTTTGGGGGTTGCCGCTATGGCCGCGCCCATCGCCTTCAATGATGCTTCTTTTGCTTTACTGCGATTGTAAACGGTTACCGGGTAACTAGCGTTGATGAGTTGCTGCGACATAGGGATACCCATATTGCCCAGACCGATCCATCCTATTTTTGTTTTATTCATGGTATATGTAGATTAAAATATGGTGCAAAGTTTCGTAAACAAAACGGATAGATTGCCTAACCAGATGGTAAAATCTTCTTTACGAATTGTCATTTTTTTAAACGGCAATCATTGTGCCGGGAATTGGATTCCTGGCAAGAGGGAATTTGGCGATTCAACCTTGCACTCGTTGCAAACGAGTGCAAGGTTGAAATTATTGATACTGCAGGTTATAAACTTGTATGGCCCGGTTGCCATGTTTCCCGGCTTTAACAAAGTGAACAAACGAAGTAACCATTAAGGCCATTGCCATTCCTGTAAAAATGTAGGCGCCTGTTAAACTGCCGTGGTGCTGGGTAGGGTAAATAAAGCCTGGTTTTCCATTAACCCAACCCGCTGTTGGCATGTTATCCAGATCTTCTTTGCCGTGATGTATAAATAGAATAATAGCCGCTGTTGACGATGCAACCGCTCCGCCCGAAGTAACGAATCCCCAGGTGACCTGATTTTTGGCTTTTTGAAACTCCATGGCCGACGGAGCATACGCTAATAATTTAATTTTTACATCCTCGGCTGTTTGCAACTGGCCACCAATAGTAAATAAATAATCCGTGTGCCTGCCCTCGCCAAAAGGAATGATCTTGATGATACTGTCAGGTTGCGTTTTTTTAACATCCTGGGCTTTAACTAACAGGGTGCAGGACAAAAATAATAAGGTGATAACGATAGGATTTTTCATGTTGTTTTTCAGATGTAGGGTTTATGGTAGAGGTTTATTGTACAGACACGTAAAGGGTTGGTTTGTCAATTTAGAATTCTGTAACAAATTGATTACTAATGTGAAACAGTGATTGAGGCGCCAGGGGATGAAGAAGGGTTAATATCAATCTTTTGTTTTCTGCAAACGAGTGCAGGTAAGACGCTTTTTCGAAACGAAAAAACATGAGGTTTAAACCAAAATAAATGATAAATAATTACCTTTAACAGGCCTAATAAAACGCAATGAATACCGTATCACAATAAAAAAACAACTCCCTTTGTGCCTTATGAAGGCTTAATCAATTAGCTACTTTAATAACAACTGGATTTAACCAGTGCCAATCATCTTTATAAACAAAAATAATCCCCTGATTTTTATGAAAAAAACAATCTTCTCACTCCTTTTAACTTTAGGTTTTTCTCCGTTATTACATGCACAGTGGACCTCCGGTGGAGGTGTTAGTTATACTAACGATAGGGTCGGTATTGGTACAGCAACTCCAGGGACGACATTGTATCTTCAAAATGCTGCCGCTAATTATGCATCTACCTTAACGTTAAAAAATACCTCTAACAATAATGCTTCAAGAGCTGGCCTTACAATGGAAAATAGTGCTGGCTATCAAACTATTTTTTATAAGCAAGCACCAGGTAATACGGATGCAAATGATGCTATATTATACTCGGAACAAGGCGATACGCGCATATATACCGCTGGTTTAGAGCGACTCCGTATAGGGAATAATGGTAATATTGGTATTGGTACAGCTGCACCGCAAGCTAATATTGAAATTAACAATAATAGTTATACTAATGGAAACCAGCTAATTGTTTCGGGATCTGAGCCTACAAGATATTATGGAGTTATTGGCACAACGATTCCTTCAGGTCATACTGTTTTATCATTTGGCGTAAAAAGTAATTATACCAATTATTTTCAAACACTGAACCTGGTTGACGACAATGTGAGTATCGGAACTACTGACCCTAAAGGATATAAACTGGCTGTGAACGGTAGTGTTATAGCTACTTCTATGACAGTAAAAGTTTATGCCAATTGGCCCGATTACGTGTTTAAGAAAGACTATCAATTACCATCGCTGCAATCAGTAAAAACCTATATTGATCAAAACCAACACTTGCCTGAGGTTCCGTCAGAACAGGAAATAGCTAAGAATGGCTTAAACCTTGGCGAGATGAATAAACTGCTGATGAAGAAAGTAGAAGAGCTAACTTTGTATTTGATTGAGAAAGATAAAAAGGACACGGAGCAAAACACAAAAATTAGCTTGCAAAATAAGCAAGCCAATGAACAGGCAAAACGAATTGAGGAATTAGAGAGCCAGGTGAAGTTTTTAATGAAAAAACTGAATAATTAATAATAAAAAAGCGGCAGGTTTACCTGCCGCTTTTTTATTATTAGTAAGGAATGTCAGGTTTTACAAACCAAAAGCTTGTTTTACTTTATCAACGTAATCCAGTTTTTCCCAGGTAAACAGTTCTACTTCGCGTTTCAGCTCGCTGCCATCATGGGCAATGAATGATTTGGTTACCACCTCGCTTGGTTTGCCAAAGTGGCCATAAGCCGCGGTTTCGCTGTAAATGGGATTGCGTAGTTTAAAGCGGGTTTCAATAGCATACGGGGTCATGTTGAACACTTCCTCTACTTTTTTTGCTATTTCGCCATCGTGCAGGTTCACTTTGGCGGTGCCGTAGGTGTTTACATAAATGCCCATCGGTTGTGCCACGCCAATAGCGTAGGAAACCTGTACCAGTACTTCGTCGCAGACACCGGCAGCTACCAGGTTTTTGGCAATATGGCGGGTCGCATAAGCTGCAGAACGATCAACTTTCGACGGATCTTTACCGGAGAAAGCACCACCACCGTGCGCGCCTTTACCACCATAAGTATCTACAATAATTTTACGACCGGTTAAGCCGGTATCGCCATGCGGGCCGCCGATAACAAATTTACCGGTTGGGTTGATGTGATACTTGATCTGATCGTTAAAGAAGTGGGCGTATTTTGGATATTTAGCTTCAACACGCGGAATAAGTATGCTGATGATATCCTGTTTTATTTTGGCCAGCATGGCTTTTTCTTCATCAAAATCATCATGCTGTGTTGATATCACAATGGCGTCGATGCGTTGCGGCTTGTTATCGTCGCTATACTCCAAAGTAACCTGCGATTTGGCATCAGGCCTCAGGTATTTGATCTCGCTGTTTTCACGACGGATAGCTGCCAGCTCAATTAATAAGGCATGAGCAATATCCAATGCCAGTGGCATATAGTTGTCTGTTTCAACGGTAGCATAACCAAACATCATACCCTGGTCGCCGGCGCCTTGCTCTTCTTTGGCCTGGCGGTCAACACCCTGGTTAATATCCGGCGATTGCTCGTGGATGGCCGATAGCACACCGCATGAGCTGCCGTCAAACATGTATTCGCCTTTGGTATAACCAATTTTATTGATCACCTCGCGGGCAATTTTTTGCACATCTAAATAAGCTTTTGACTTTACCTCGCCGGCTAAAATTACCTGTCCGGTGGTTACCAGCGTTTCACAGGCAACTTTTGAATTTTCGTCAAACGCCAGAAAATGGTCAATCAGTGCGTCTGATATTTGATCTGCAACTTTATCCGGATGTCCTTCTGATACGGATTCAGAGGTAAATAAGTATGGCATATAAGTTTGATAAAAAGTTAAATTAATAAAACCGAAAGGAGTAAGTTTTAACGGATCGAGGTAAAAAGAAGCGTTGGTTTTAGCACTTTTTTACGTGGTTGCAATCCAGCCTTGCGTATCAAGGCAATTAAATCAGTCCACTTTCGGATGGCAAAAATAAAACAAATTTCACAAAGCCAAAAATACATTTACTTTTGGGGGCTGAAATAATACAGATAATTGAAACGTAAAGCGTTATTTATAATAAACCCTATATCGGGTGGGAAGAAGAAGGACGGGGTACCTGATCTTATTGATCAAAATATTGATAAGGCAGTGTTTGATTATACCATTGTTTTTAGCGATGGCATATCACACGCGCGTATCATTGCATTAGAGGCGGTAGGTAAGTACGATGTTATTGTGGCCGTTGGCGGCGATGGTACCGTAAATGAAATAGCATCGGCTATTGTGGGAAGCGACACTGCCCTGGCAATAATACCATACGGATCGGGCAATGGCCTGGCTCGTTTTTTGGGCATCCCCATGAACCCCAACCAGGCTATACAAGCGCTGGTAAAAGGACATGCGGAAAGTATAGATTCGGGTACGGTAAACGGGCAGCCATTTTTTAATATGGCGGGTATGGGTTTTGATGCCCATATTAGCGAGGTGTTTTCACATGGTAAAAAACGCGGCTTTATATCCTACATCAAATCATCTATACAGGAGATAGCCACTTATAATGAGCAGGAATATCATATAGAAATTGACGGTAAGGTTTACGAGCGTAAGGCATTTATGCTCAGTATTGCCAATTCATCACAATATGGTAACAATGCGCATATATCGCCTAATGCATCGGTACAGGATGGCTTGCTGGATGTATGCCTCATCAGGAAGTTTCCGTTGTGGCGTTTCCCGGAGATGGGGATCCGGATGCTGACCAAAACATCAGAGAGTACCAGCTATGTAGAAATTATACGCGGTAAACAAATTAATGTAACCCGTAAAACCGAAGGTCCGATACATCTTGACGGCGAGCCGCAGGTGATGGGTACTGATATACATATTAATATAGTGCCCGGTTCGTTAAAAGTTATTGTGGGCCCAACGTATAAAAAGAAATAAAGCGTTTGAGGTTCGTGGCTTGTGTTGCGAGTTTCGGGTATTTGCTTTATGAGCTACCCCAACAGAACAGCAAGAGCCACGAACCCGGCAACACGAACCAGATAAAATTATGGCTAAGAAAAACTTCACAGGGGTAGTATACTCTACAGATCCTGATTTTCAATATCAGGAAAACGGGGCGCAAGCCGCGCAAACGTTACCCCCGCAGCAGCAAAATCTTAAAATTTATCTTGACCGTAAGGGCGGCAGTAAATTGGTTACCCGCGTTACGGATTTTATTGGCACCGATGCCGATTTGGAACTTATTGGCAAAAAGCTAAAAACCAAATGCGGAGTAGGTGGTTCGGTAAAAGACGGCGAAATACTGATACAAGGCGATTTTAGGGATAAAATTTTAACCCTGTTGCAAACAGATGGATATAAAGCTAAAAAGGCAGGGGGATAATTGCAGTATAAATGCGCCGGATAAAAAAATAGCTAAGCGTATAACATACACTAAAATAAAAAAAAACTTTTAGCGTTATACTACTCCCGGCCGCTATGAAATGGCTTTAAAACCAATATTGTAACATATTAGTAACACAATTTTTATCAGTTAATGCTTGATAATCTAAAAAAAAATGGTTTTCATTGCAAATAATTGTCGTGGCAACACACAATATTTAAGCATTGTTACGTTAATAATGACCAATTAGGCGCAAAATGTAATTCGGTATTAAAAAATTGTAAAGAATAACATAAAAGATTTTTTTATTTCATTAAAATTCTATTTTTGTTATTCGCAAATTAAAAGCACATTTAACAAACTTATAATATAAACAAAAACTAAAACTAAAATTTAAAAGTAATGGCAAACGCACCAACAAAACCAACTACTCCTGTTAACAAAGAAAGCTCAAGTGCATCTGGCATGTTTGCTTCCTTAACTATTCCAATCTGCCTGATTGTTACTACTTGTATTTTCATATTCGTTCTGGGCGATCCAAGCCACTTTAAAGGCGGAGACGTAAATGCTTTCCCTACAGACATTTTCGGAACTATACACAGCGGTGGTGTAATCGTGCCGGTGATCATGGCGTTTCTGTTAATGGTTATCGTTTTCTCTATCGAACGTTTCGTAGTAATCGGAAAAGCTTCTGGTACAGGCAGTGTAGATGCTTTTGTTAGAAAGATCCAATCACAACTGAACGCAGGTAACATTTCTGGCGCATCAGCAGAATGCGACAAACAAAAAGGTTCTGTAGCAAACGTTATCAAATCAGCATTAAAAAAATACGCTGAAATGGAAGCTGAGCCAAATCTTGACGTTGATCAAAAAACTTTGGCTATCCAGAAAGATATTGAAGAAGCAACTGCATTGGAAATGCCAATGTTAGAGCAAAACTTAACTATCATCGCTACTTTGGTATCTATCGGTACATTAACCGGTCTGTTAGGTACGGTTGTGGGTATGATCAAGGCCTTCTCTTCATTAGCGGTATCAGGTGTTCCAAACCAAATCGAACTATCTTCACACATTTCTGAAGCTTTGATTAACACTGCATTCGGTATCAGCACTTCAGCTGTTTCTATCGTAATGTACAACGTATTTACATCAAAAATTGACAAGTTAACTTACGCAATTGACGAAGCAGGATTCAGCATTGTACAAACATTTGCTGCATCACACAAAAATGCCAACAGATAATAAATATATAGGTTAATTAGCTTTCGTCCCCCCATTTGCTTCCTATATATAAGCAGGAATAATGCGTGGATGTTATAATTATTGAATTCTATATATTTTAAAAAAAATCAAATATGGCAAGGATAAAAGTTCCAAGAAAGAGTACAGCGATTGACATGACCGCCATGTGCGACGTGGCCTTCCTGCTGCTGACTTTCTTTATCATGACTGCGAAAGTACGTACCGAGGATCCGGTGCCTATCGATGTGCCAAAATCATCGATACAACAGCCGATTCCAGAGTCTGACTTCGCTACCATTTCTGTAGGTTCACAGAAAGCATTTTTTGGAATGGAGGGTGTAGATCTGCGCAAGCAAACCTTGACTCAAATGGGCGAAATTTACAAAACAACATTTACGCCGGATGAGCTGAACAGGTTTTCTACAATTACATCAATAGGTGTTCCCTTTGGTCAAATACATCAGTTTATTGCTTTATCAGCTGATGACCAAAAAAAATATAACAAACCAGGTATCCCCCGCGATTCTGTAAGTAATGAATTGTTTAACTGGATACGTGAAGCCCGTAAAGCTACCGTAGCATTGCACAATGTTCAATTACGTATAGCTATAAAAGGCGATAGCAAAGAAGAATACCCGGTTATTAAAGATGTTATAGGCATTTTGCAGAAGCAAAAAGTGAACAAGTTTAGTTTAATAACAAACTTAGGCGGCGGTGGCGGCACTGCTCCTAAAAAATAAAAGATCATGGCAGAATTAGATACCTCCGGGGGAGGCAAACACAAAGGTGGGAAGGTTCGCAGTAAAAAGCAATCCACCCGCGTAGATTTAACAGCGATGGTTGACTTGGCTTTCTTGCTGATTACTTTCTTTATCATGACAACCACATTGGCCAAGCCAAAAGCGATGGACCTTGCGATGCCTGATAAGGACGAAAAAACAAAGGATCAATTAGCTATTGCGGCTTCACGTTCACTAACCTTGTTGTTAGGTAGCGATGATAAGTTGGAATGGTATTTGGGAGAGCCTGGAAAATCGGCACCAACCATTGATAATTACAGCAAGGACGGTTTGCGTAAAACCCTTATTGAAAAAAAGAAGGAAGTTTTGGAAAAAACCGGCAAATCTATGTTTGTTGTAATTAAACCAAGTGATAAATCAACATACAAAAATGTAGTTGCCACGCTTGATGAGATGAATATCACTAATATTGACAGTTATGGTATAGTTGATATTTCGCCTGTTGAGATTGAGCTGCTCAAGAAAGACGGTTTATACAAGTAATAAATAATTTAAAATAACGTTATTAACACCCATTAAATCTTAAAAGATGTTTGGATCGAAATTAGACATATTAGATCAGAAATGGATCGACGTTGTTTTTAGTAGCAGGAATAAGGCCTATGGGGCTTATGAGCTGAGAAGGGATAACTCCAAGAATACATCAAGAGCGCTTGTTATAGCCATCATTGTGTTTGTATTTGTTGTTGCTTTACCTACTATCATCAACAGGATTCAGGGACTTATCCCTAAAGCTGATCAAAAAGTGAAGATAACAGACGTAGTGCTGTTACCTCCACCACCAGTGGATCAAACCAAAAAACCACCTCCGCCGCCACCTGAACCACCAAAACCAAAGGTTGACCAGGTACGTTTCCCTCCTCCGGTTGTAAAACCAGATAACGAGGTTAAGGAGAAAGATCCACCAACGGTAAAAGAATTAGCAGTTGCCGACCCTGGTCAGAAAGACCAGAAAGGCGACCCTAACGCCGACATCAGAATTGATGAGCCGGTAGGTAACTCTGATGTTAAACAAGTAGTAGAAGCCGATCCTAACCAGATCTTTACTTCGGTAGAGCAAGTTCCGGAGTTTCCGGGAGGTTTGGATAAATTTGGCGCCTACTTGGGTAAAGCTATCCGTTACCCGGCTGTTGCCCGTGAAAACGGAACTCAAGGTCGTGTAATTGTTACCTTCGTAGTTGAAAAAGATGGCTCTTTAACCGATATTAAGGTTACAAGAGGTATCGGAAGCGGTTGCGATGAGGAAGCGGTTCGTGTATTGAAAAACTCACCAAAATGGAAACCAGGTATTCAAAATGGTCGTCCGGTGCGTGTACAATACAGCGTTCCAATCAGCTTTACGTTAGCGAGCGAATAATGCCACTTAATTTTAATAAAGAACAAAAATCGCCCAAAAGGCGGTTTTTGTTTATTTTAGGCGCAGTCACCTTTGTTTGTTTTGTCGTTTTAGGCTTAATGATCATGTTTTGGGACCAGCTGCCCTTGCAGTTACCGCGATACCAGCGCCTGCTTTTTGGGGCCTTTGTTATTGCCTATTCCATTCTGCGGTTTTCGAGGTTGTTTAAGAAGGATCAGTATGAAGATTAATTTTAATGGTAAACTTTTATTTTTTGCATTGCTTTTATTAGCAGGCCTGCAAGCCTGTAAACAAAAGCCTGCAAAATTTTCTACTGATAATGATGTCAAATCAGGTACAGCAACTTTTGTTGCCGATGCTTCCTTCTCACCCATCTTAGATCAGGAATTGTACATTTATTCCAGCCTCACTCCAAATGCCAAAGTCAATGTTGTATACAAAACGGAGAATGAGGCTGTAAATACGCTGTTGAACGATAGCGTACGTGTAGCCATTCTGTCGCGCGATCTTACTGCCGACGAGCGTGCTGTAATCACCAAAAGAACATTGTCGGTTGAAGCCGTACGCTTTGCAATTGATGCTATAGCGCTCATCGTAAACACTGCTTCCAATGATACTTCCATTACTGTAGGGCAATTGAAAAAACTGCTCACCGGACAGGGCGATTTAAACAGAACTATTGTTTTTGATAACCCAAATTCAAGTTTGGTAAGGTATTTGAAGGACTTTACCGGAAGCAAGGGATTTACACAGAAAAATATTTATGCCCTTAAATCAAATAAAGAGGTTTTAAAATATGTGAGCGAGCATCCCGATGCTTTGGGTATAACCGGCTTTAGCTGGTTGAATGACCCGGATAAGGATTATGCCGGGTACGTAGAAAAAGTTAAAGTTGTGAGTGTCAGGGATGAGTCAAACAAACAGTATCCTGATACTTATTTTAAACCCTCGCAGGAGTCGCTGGTCTTAAAACAGTACCCTTTGAGCAGAGGGCTTTATATGATCAATTGTACCAGTAAAGTGGGATTGGCTATGGGTTTCGCTAAGTTTTTGGGCAGCCAGCCAGGTCAACGTATCATACTAAAATCAGGCCTGTTGCCCGATTCTATACCAACGAGAGAGATTAGTATTAAAAATAAATTTTAATTAAAGATGAAAATGATCAGTAAAATAGCCACGGCATCATTAGGACTGTTATTAGGAGGTTCATCAGTTTTTGCGCAAAGTCTAGCCGACGCCAAAAAAGCTATTGACGCCGAACAATATCAGAAAGCTAAATCAATGCTTAAAAACCTTACGGTAACACAAGCCGATAAGGATGAAAACTTTTTTTACCTGGGTTGGGTATACATCAAACAAGATTATGCCGACTCGGCAAAAGCTGCCTTTAACAAAGGTATTGCTGTAAATGCTAAATCTGCATTAAATTATGCCGGTTTAGGAGCTGCTGCCCGTTTAGATAAAGATAACGCAGGCGCAACTAACAACTTTAATCAGGCCATTACTTTGGCTGGTAAAAGCTCAAAACCATATCAGTATGTAGGCGAGGCTTATTTGTTGGTTGCACCTGGTGCAAAAGTAGCTCCGGCTGATGCCAATGCTGCTATTGCCGTTTTACAAAAAGGTAAAGTGGTAAACCCTAAAGATGCCGATTTATTGATCACTTTAGGTAACGCTTACCGTTCGCAATTAAAGAGCAATGAAGCTTACCAGGCTTACTCTGATGCATCAACTATTGACCCTAAAAACCCTGCTGCAAAAGTAGCTACCGGCGTTTTATGGCAATTTGCCAATAACTTTGAAGATTCAGAGAAACAATTCCAGGATGCATTAGCTATCGACCCTAATTATGGTCCGGCTTACCGCGAATGGGCTGAAACAGATTTGCGCTGGGCCAATACAGACCCAAAGATGGCCTCTGCTAAAATCAAAGAAGCTGCAGATCATTATAAAAAATATATCAGCCTGACCGATCAATCTGTAGAGTCGCAAATGCACTATGGCGACTTTTTACTAATGGCTGGTGATTACAAAGACCTGCAACAAGTAGCTGCCGATCTTTCAAAATCAGCAAACAGTAACGCAAGAGCATATCGTTACCAAGGATACGCGGCTTATGAAAATAAAGATTATCCTACAGGTTTAACCGCGATGAATACCTGGTTTCAGAAAGCTGATCCAAAACGTATCCTACCACGCGATTATTTATACTTAGGCCGTTTGCAAATGGCTTCAGGCCAAGATTCTGTAGGTATTAATACGCTGAAAAAAGCTTTAGAGCTTGACAGTACACAAACAGACGTTTATGGTGAAATTGCTAAAGCATATTACCATCAGAAAAAATACGAGCAGGCAGGTGATGCCTACAGGCAGGTTACTGTTAAAGGTGGCCGCAATGTGAAACTAACCGATTACTTCTACGAAGGCATCAGTTATTATTTTGGTTATGACGAAAAGAAACCAAACGCCGATACCCTTTTGGTAAGAGCCGATTCTGCGTTTAGCTATGTAAACCAAAAAAGCCCTACTACAGCAGATGCTTATCTTTATCGCGCTTACGTTAACGATTCGAAAGAAAAAGACCGTAATAATATAGTGGGTTATGCTAAGCCATTCTATGAAAAATATATTGAGCTTGTAACTGCAAAAGGTGCTCCGGATGATAAAACCAAAAAGAGCCTTGCCAACGCTTATGTTTATTTAGGTACTTATGCCGAGTTTAAAGATAAAGATTTAACAAAGGCTACCGATTTTTATACGAAAGCCCGGGATGCAGATCCTACCAATAAACAAGTTGTTGCCTACTTTGCCCGCAAAGGCGGTGCCGGTAAAGGCAAATAAGGTTTTATTACTTCTGCATAAAGCTTAAAAATAAAAAAGGCCTCTTGTAAAAGAGGCCTTTTTTATTATAGTTGCATTAGTATATTTGCAGCATGGAATTACAAAGTACACCGCTTAATTATTTGCCCATCATTATTCAAATGTTAGTGGCTTTAGGGTTTGTGGTAACCACCATGTTTGTAACGCATAAAATTGGTCCGAAGCGTAAAACCAAGGACAAATTGACCCCCTTTGAATCGGGTATCGAAGTTGTGGGTAATGCCCGTACCCCCATATCCATTAAATATTTCCTGGTGGCCATATTGTTTGTGCTGTTTGATGTGGAAGTAATATTTATGTATCCCTGGGCAGTAAATTTCAAAGCTATGGGCGCCAAGGGTATGATCGAAATGTTCATTTTCATGGCCACACTTTTATTAGGTTTTATATACGTAATAAAAAAGAAAGCTTTAGACTGGGATTAATCGGATGATAAATTTGCAGATGTGCAAATGATAGAATTTCTTTAATTCTAAAATTTAATAATCATTCGCACATATGCATATCTGCACATCAAAAAGGATTGTCGAATCCTTTTTTAGATTGATTCTAAATATAGCTTCTGTACAGTCATCGTGTACTTTTTACATGGTTATTATTGTAAATTTGCGCTCGTTATCCGTCTTTTCCGGATAGTGGATTTCTATTAAAATAGTTCAATGAGTGATATTCAATTAGTTGACGCTCCTGCTGGAGTAGAAGGCGCCGGATTTTTTGCTACCTCGCTTGATAAAGTAATAGGTATAGCACGCTCAAATTCATTATGGCCCCTGCCATTTGCCACCTCATGCTGTGGTATCGAATTTATGGCAACTATGGCTTCTCATTATGACCTTTCGAGATTTGGCGCCGAGCGTTTAAGCTTTTCGCCCCGCCAGGCCGATTTGTTAATGGTAATGGGTACTATCGCCAAAAAAATGGCTCCTGTATTGAGACAGGTATATCTGCAAATGGCTGAGCCCCGTTGGGTGATGGCTGTTGGCGCCTGTGCCTCAAGCGGTGGTATATTTGATACCTACTCTGTTTTGCAGGGTATTGATGAGGTGATACCGGTTGACGTTTACGTACCCGGTTGCCCGCCTCGTCCCGAAGCTATTATTGATGGCTTTATAAGTATTCAAAAGTTGGTACAAACAGAATCGCTTCGCAGAAGAAACGAGCCTAAGTACCAGGAATTATTAGCTAAATACGGAATTCAATAATGGCCCAGATCCCTAACGAAGAGCTTTTAAAAAGAATTGCTGAAAAGTTTAATCAGCAGGTAACACTTGTGGGCGAGCCTTATGGTTTACTTACTGTGGAAACCGGCCGTGAGCAGATTATTGATCTGTTAACCTTTTTAAAGACCGATGACGCTCTCCGGTTTATATTTTTAACAGATATTACCGCTATTCATTATCCGGAACAGGAAAAGCAGATAGGTATTATTTACCACCTGCACAGCTTAACCACTAATACCCGCATCCGTATCAAAGTGTTTTTGACCGATGGCGATGTGCATATCCCTACAGCTACTACCGTTTGGGAGGGTGCTAATTGGATGGAGCGTGAAACGTACGACTTTTTCGGGGTTATATTTGATGGTCACCCCGATCTGCGCCGCATATTGAATGTGGATGACATGACGGCTTTCCCGATGCGGAAAGAATTTCCGTTGGAAGACCCGAACCGTGTTGATAAAAAGGATTACTTCTTCGGAAGATAAATAGATTAGATATGAGACATTAGATTTGAGATATGAGACCCTTTTTATTGATAGGTAACCATTCAAAAATCTCATATCTCACATCTCAAATCGCATATCTAAATAAAAAACTATACTGATGCAAAATCATCCTGTATATACAGACAACGATCCGCAAAGCGAGCTTTCGACCCTAAACCTGGGGCCAACGCACCCTGCAACCCACGGTGTGTTCCAGAACGTGCTTCAGCTTGATGGGGAAAGAATTGTGAGCGGCGTATCAACCATTGGTTATATACACCGTGCGTTTGAAAAAATTGCCGAACACAGACCGTTTTACCAGATAACTCCGCTTACCGACCGTTTAAACTATTGCTCTTCGCCCATTAACAACATGGGCTGGCACATGACGGTTGAAAAGTTGTTGGGTATTACAACTCCAAAACGTGTGGATTACCTGCGGGTGATTATCATGGAACTGGCCCGTATATCAGATCACATCATCTGCAATGGTGTATTGGGTGTGGATACTGGCGCGTTTACAGGTTTCCTGTACATGATGGAGCACCGCGAGTCTATTTATGAAATATATGAGGAGATCTGCGGATCACGCCTCACTACCAATATTGGCCGTATAGGTGGCTTTGAGCGTAATTTTAACGCTATTGCTTTTGCCAAGTTGCGTGCCTTCCTGAAAAATTTCCCGGTTACACTGAAAGAATTTGAATCGCTGTTTAACCGTAACCGTATTTTTGTTGACCGCACCAAAGATGTAGCCGCTGTTACTGCCGAAACCGCATTAAGCTATAGCTGGACAGGCCCATTATTGCGTGCCGCCGGTGTTGATTATGATGTAAGGGCCATGAACCCATACTCATCATACGAAGAATTTGATTTTGAAGTGCCCGTGGGTACCAATGGTGATGTTTACAGCCGTTTCCTGGTACGTAACGAAGAAATGTGGCAAAGTCTGCGCATTATAGAGCAGGCCCTGGTGAAACTGGAAAAAGAGCCAACCGACATTTTCCATGCCGATGTGCCTGAGTTTTACCTGCCTCCAAAAGAAGAAGTTTATAATAACATGGAAGCCCTCATCTATCACTTTAAAATTGTGATGGGTGAAATCCCAACTCCAAATACCGAAGTATATCATTCGGTAGAAGGTGCTAATGGTGAGCTGGGCTTTTACCTGGTAAATGACGGTGGACGCAGCCCGTATCGTTTGCATTTCCGTAGGCCAAGCTTTATCAATTACCAGATGTATGCGCCTATGAGCCGTGGTATGTTGTTATCAGACGCTATTATTAACATGAGTAGTTTAAACGTTATAGCCGGAGAGTTAGATGCTTAAAGTGGAAGATACTCAGGTACCGGTTGATTTTTCGCCGGAACTGATCAGTAAATTTGATGATATCGTAAGCCGTTATCCGCAGGGAAAACAAAAATCGGGCTTACTGCCGATATTACACCTGGTACAGGCCGAGTTTGGCTGGGTAAGTGTACCTGCTATGGATAAAGTGGCTGCATACCTGGATATATTACCTATTGAAGTATACGAAGTAGCTTCATTTTATACCATGTACTTTTTACGCCCGCAAGGCAAATATGTACTGGAGGTTTGCCGTACCAGCGGTTGCTGTTTGGTAGGCGCCGAAAAGATCATGGATCATATTGAGCAAAAGCTGGGTGTAAAAGAAGGCGAAGTTACTGCCGATGGCCTGTTTAGCTGGCGTGGTGTAGAGTGTTTGGCCGCCTGTGGCTTTGGTCCGGTTTTACAAATTGGTCCTGAATATACTTTTTACGAGAATTTAACTAACGATTCGGTAGATAAATTGATCGGCGATTTAACAGCAAAGGCAAAAAATTAACAGTATATGGGACGCAAATTATTATTAGAACATATAAACGTACCCGGCATCAATACTTTTGATGTTTACCGCTCCAAGGGTGGTTACGCTTCTGTTGAAAAAGCTATCAAAACCATGTCGCCCGAGGCGATTGTGGAAGAGGTGAAGAAATCAGGCTTACGTGGTCGTGGCGGCGCGGGTGTCCCAACCGGTATGAAGTGGAGATTTCTGGCCAAGCCCGAAGGTGTGGCACGTTACCTGGTTTGTAATGCCGACGAATCTGAACCCGGTACTTTTAAAGACCGTTACCTGATGACCTATATCCCTCACTTATTAATTGAGGGCATGATTGTATCGAGCTTTGCGCTGGGTGCCAGTACATCATACATCTACGTTCGCGGCGAAATGATGCCGCAGATCAGGATCCTGGAAAGAGCTATTGCCGAAGCAAAAGCCAAAGGTTTCCTGGGTAAAAATATTTTAGGATCGGGTTACGACCTGGAGCTTTATGTACAACCCGGCGGCGGTGCTTACATCTGTGGTGAAGAAACCGCTTTACTGGAATCACTGGAAGGTAAACGTGGTAACCCGCGTATTAAACCACCATTCCCGGCTATTGCAGGTTTGTATGGTTGCCCTACAGTGGTAAACAACGTAGAATCTATAGCGGCAGTTGTACCTATCGTGAACGAAGGCGGTGATGAATATGCTAAACTGGGTATCGGTCGCAGTACAGGAACCAAGCTGATTTCAGCCGGTGGTAACCTGAAAAAACCTGGTGTTTATGAAATTGACCTGGGTTTACCGGTTGAAGAATTTATATACTCCGACGAATATTGCGGTGGTATTGCCAATGGCAAACGCCTGAAGGCGGTTGTTGCTGGTGGTTCATCAGTACCAATTTTGCCAGCTAACCTCATCCTGAAAACCATTAACAACGAGCCTCGCTTAATGAGTTATGAATCGTTAGCCGATGGGGGTTTTGTAACAGGTACCATGATGGGTTCGGGTGGTTTTATTGCCTATGACGAGGATGCCTGTATCGTTCGTAATACCTGGAACTTCGCCCGTTTTTATCATCATGAAAGCTGCGGACAATGTTCGCCATGCCGTGAAGGTACCGGATGGATGGAAAAAGTATTGCACCGTTTAGAGTACGGCCATGGCAAACAAAGTGATATGGACCTGTTGGTTGATATCTCTAAAAAAATTGAGGGCAACACGATTTGTCCGCTGGGCGACGCGGCAGCATGGCCTGTGGCCAGTGCTATCCGCCACTTCAGGGATGAATTTGAATGGCACGTGACTAATGCTTCAGAAGCAGTTTCGAGAAATTATGGCTTGGCGCATTACGCCGATCCACTTCCGAAATTGGAAGCTGTTGCAGGATAAAAAATAAAACTTGTCATCCTGAGGGACGAAGGATCTATCGACGATCAGATGCTTCACTGCGTTCAGCATGACAAAAGAAAATAAATAAAACCGCGCGTCATTGCGAGGGACGAAGCAATCCCCAAATTACAGAGTTGCTCTGTATAGCTTAGAGATTGCTTCGTACCTCGCAATGACGGAAAGAAAATAAACAAGGACGTTATATAAAATGTCAATGAAAGTAACCATAGACGGAATACCCGTTGAAGTAGAACCAGGAACAACTATCCTGAATGCCGCAAGGCAGATCGGGGGCGATATTGTTCCGCCTGCAATGTGCTATTACTCCAAGCTGGAAGGCAGCGGCGGTAAATGCCGTACTTGTTTGGTTAAGGTAAGCAAAGGCTCTGAAAAAGATCCGCGCCCTATGCCAAAACTGGTAGCCTCTTGCCGTACCACGGTAATGGATGGTATGGAAGTACAAAATATCACTTCGCCAGAGGTAATTGAGGCGCGTAAAGGTGTGGTGGAAATGTTATTGATCAATCACCCGCTGGACTGCCCGGTTTGTGATCAGGCTGGCGAGTGCCACTTGCAAGACTTAGGTTTTGAGCATGGTGCTGCTAAAACCCGTTATGAGTTTGACCGTCGTACGTTTGAAAAAATTGATATCGGCGATAAGATACAGCTGCACATGACCCGTTGCATTCTTTGCTACCGTTGTGTGTTTACTGCCGATCAGATTACCAATACCCGTTTACACGGTATCCTGAACAGGGGCGATCATTCTGAGATCTCCACCTATATCAGCAAAGCTATTGATAACGATTTTTCGGGCAATGTGATCGACGTTTGTCCGGTAGGGGCGTTAACCGATAAAACTTTCCGTTTTAAAAACCGTGTATGGTTTACCAAACCGGTTGATGCACACCGCGATTGCGATAAATGCTGTGGTAAAACCACTTTATGGTATAAAGGCGAGGATGTGATCAGGGTAACCGGTCGTAAAGATGTTTATGGTGAGGTAGAAGAATTTATTTGCAATACCTGCCGTTTTGATAAAAAGAAAACAGCTGATTGGGTTATTGAAGGCCCGCGCAAGATATCGCATAAATCGGTGATCAGCTCTAACCACTATGAATTTACACCACTGCCTGTGGTTAAAACCAACCCGGTATTGATGGAAGCGAATAAAGAACAATTTGAACGAGACACACGCTTATAATGGGATCAACTGCAGATATACTGATTAAAATTGGCCTGATACTGATCATTTTCGTTATCAGCCTGGTGATGGCTATGTACTCCACTTATGCCGAACGTAAAGTAGCCGCATTTTTCCAGGATAGGATAGGTCCTAACCGTGCCGGTCCATGGGGCATTTTACAACCACTGGCCGATGGTGGCAAAATGTTTTTGAAAGAAGAAATCATCCCAACCAATGCAACGCCTTTTTTGTTTATTGTAGGGCCTTCCCTGGCTATATTAACCGCCTGTATAGGTTCGGCTGTTATACCGTGGGGGCAAACAATGGTTATTGGCGGTCATAGTATTGATTTGCAGGTAACCGACATTAATGTTGGCGTACTGTACATTTTTGGCGTAGTATCATTAGGTGTATATGGCGTAATGATAGGTGGTTGGGCATCAAACAATAAATATTCCTTATTAGGCGCTATCCGTGCGGCATCGCAAAACATCAGTTATGAAATTTCGATGGGCTTGTCCATCATCGCATTGCTGATGTTAACCGGCACTTTAAGCCTGCGCGAAATTGCCGAGCAGCAACATAGCTGGCACTGGAACGTGTTAAGGCAGCCGCTTGGTTTTATATTGTTCATTGTATGTGCCTTTGCCGAAACCAATCGTACACCGTTCGATTTGCCGGAGTGCGAAACCGAATTGGTTGGTGGTTATCACACAGAGTATTCTTCTATGAAACTGGGTTTTTACCTGTTTGCAGAGTACATCAATATGTTTATTTCATCGGCAGTTATGGCTACCCTATATTGGGGCGGTTACAACTATCCGGGTATGGATGGGATGAATGCGTTATTAGGGCCAACTTGGGGACCATTATTTGGCGTTCTTATATTTTTTATTAAAATATGCCTGTTCATCTTCTTTTTCATGTGGGTTCGCTGGACAATTCCGCGTTTCCGTTATGACCAGTTGATGGATCTGGGCTGGAAAATATTAATACCACTGGCTATTGCCAACATTGTGCTTACCGGTATAGGTAGTACATTACTTACACACTTTGGATATTAATTAAAATGGAATCATTAAGTAATAAGAAAAAAGTACTGGAAGTAAAGCCACTCAATTTGATGGAGCGTGCTTACCTGCCTGCCATTGTTGGCGGTCTGGCTACTACCATGAAGCACTTTTTCAAGAAACCGGTTACCATCAGTTATCCTGAAGAAAAGCGCGAGTATTCAGAAAACTTTAGGGGTATGCACTCGCTAAAGCGTGATGAGAACGGTAAAGAGCGTTGCACCGCCTGCGGGTTGTGCGCACTTTCATGTCCGGCGGAAGCCATCACCATGACGGCAGCCGAGCGCCAGCCAGGAGAGGAGAACTTATACCGCGAAGAAAAGTATGCCGCTGTTTACGAAATAAATATGCTGCGCTGCATTTTCTGCGGACTGTGTGAAGAGGCTTGTCCTAAAGAAGCTATTTATCTTGACGGTGATCATGTTCCTGCCGACTATTTGAGGAAGGATTTTATTTACGGTAAAGACAAATTAGTAGAGGCCCCCTTAAATCAATAAAGAAGTTTTATACCTTTGCCCAACTCTTTGAGCGGACAAGGGTATTTTGTAAATATAAACATGAGTACATTTTACTTCATCGCGTTTTTGTCCATATTCTTTTCGATACTGGTTATCTCGGCCAAAAACCCGGTACATAGCATCCTTTACCTGATACTTACCTTTTTTACGTTCACCGTTCACTATATTTTATTGAATGCCCAGTTCCTGGCCATCGTTAATTTTATTGTGTATATGGGGGCTATCCTGGTATTGTTCCTGTATACACTGATGCTCATTAACCTGAACAAGGAAAGTGAACCGGTAAAGCCATTTATGGTGAAAATAGCGGGCGTATTTGGTGGTGGTATCCTGGCGGTTGCTTTGGCATCATCATTAAAGCTGGTTGCCACCTCAAACCCGGTGGTATTGAAAAATCCCGATCTGGGCCTGGTGAAAAACCTGGGTAAAGTATTGTTTAATGAATTTTTACTGCCATTTGAAGTGGCCTCGGTATTGCTGTTAACGGCAATGGTGGGCGCTGTTTTACTGGCTACTAAAGACCCTAAAACTGCATCATAATGGAAAGTTTAACAAATACCATGCACGCGGTACCGCTTAATCATTACATATTATTAAGCGCCATCATTTTTTCGATAGGAGTAATGGGGGTATTAATACGCCGTAACGCTATCGTGATATTTATGTCGGTTGAGCTGATGCTTAATGCGGTTAACCTGTTGCTTACTGCTTTCTCAGTTTATCGTGGTGATGCCAGCGGACAGGTTTTCGTGTTCTTTATTATGGCATTGGCTGCCGCAGAAGTAGCGGTAGGTTTAGCCATCATTGTGATGATATACCGCAATACCAATTCGATTGATATCAACGTGCTGAACAGGCTGAAATGGTAGAGCCCCCCGGCCCCCTGAAGGGGGAGGGTTAAAAAAGCGAATAACTAATTAACACCTTCTGCAAGGAAGGCATATAAATAAAACAATAAAAAACTAAAAGTCTCACCCTTCAGGGGGAGATTTAGAGGGGGCTTATGAATCAATATATCTGGCTTATTCCTATATTACCGTTAGCCGGTTTTATTATTAACGGACTTGGCCGCAATTCATTATCAAAAAACGTAATTGGCTTTATCGGCAGCTTGCTGGTACTGGTATCTTTTGGTTTGAGCCTGGCAGTTTTCTTCCAGATCAAATCAAGCGGGCATCCTATTAATGTTACTTATTTCGACTGGATCACTGTTGCTTCGCTTAAAATACCTTTCGCGTTCCTGGTTGATCAGTTAAGTGCTATCATGTTGCTGATCATCACGGGTGTAGGCTTCCTGATCCACCTGTATTCAATAGGCTATATGCACGATGATAATGGTTTCGGTAAATTCTTTGCTTACCTCAACCTGTTCGTTTTCTTTATGCTTTTACTGGTGATGGGCTCCAATTATCTCATCATGTTTATTGGCTGGGAAGGTGTAGGTTTATGCTCCTATCTGCTTATCGGTTTCTGGTATACTAACCCAAGCTATGCCGATGCCGCAAAGAAAGCCTTTGTCATGAACCGTATTGGTGACCTTGGCTTTTTGTTGGGTATATTTTTGATCATACACATTTTTGGCAGCATCGATTTTGCTGTCATATTCCCTAAAGCTGCTACTTTAACTGCCAGTCAGGCGGTACCTTTAACGGCTATAACTTTGCTGCTTTTTGTAGGTGCTGTTGGTAAATCTGCACAATTACCATTATTTACCTGGTTGCCCGATGCAATGGCCGGCCCAACCCCGGTATCTGCACTGATACACGCGGCTACTATGGTTACAGCAGGTATCTACATGATAGCCCGTTCTAATATTTTTTACTCCATGTCTCCGTTTACCATGGAGCTGGTGGCCATCATTGGTTTGGCAACAGCCTTGTTTGCCGCATTGATAGCCTTAACACAAACAGATATTAAAAAAGTACTGGCTTATTCAACCGTATCGCAATTAGGATATATGTTTTTAGGTTTGGGTGTAGGCGCTTACACAGGTGCTTTCTTCCATGTGTTAACACACGCGTTCTTCAAGGCTTTATTATTCCTTGGTGCGGGATCGGTGATCCATGCGATGGGCGGCGAACAGGATATGCGTAAAATGGGCGGTTTGAAAGGTAAGATCAAAGTAACCTTTGCTACCATGCTGATAGGTACCATTGCTATTGCAGGTATTCCTCCATTCTCGGGTTTCTTTTCAAAAGACGAAATTCTGGCTCATGCTTATGCGCATAGCACCACGTTTTATGTGATCGGTGTATTTACCGCCATGCTGACCTCATTCTACATGTTCCGGATGTTGTATCTTACTTTCTACGGAAAGTTCCGTGGTACACATGAGCAGGAACACCATGTACATGAGTCGCCGGCAACTATGACCATTCCATTAATTGTGCTAGCCATTCTTTCCATGATTGGTGGTATGATTGGTGTCCCAGAAGTTTTAGGCGGTCATCATGAGCTGGAGCATTTCCTGGCACCAGTGTTCGAGAAATCAAATGCTGTTCTGGGCGAACATCATTTACAGGCCAACACAGAATTTATATTGATGGGCACATCGGTACTGGTAGCCCTGGTAGCATTGATCTATGCTTATTTAAAATATGCAAAAGGCGGCAGTATACCAGTAGCAGATACCGAAGAGCGTCCTGCATTAACCAGTCTGTCTTATAACAAATTTTATATCGATGAGCTTTATGATATGATCATCCGCAAGCCTTTGGATTTTCTGTCCACTTTCTTCTATAATGTGGTGGAGCGCCTGGGCATTGATGGTTTGGTGAACGGATTAGGCAAGGGTACTATTGAAACCAGCAAGGGTTTGCGTTTACTGCAAACCGGTAACGTAGGTTTCTACATATTTATCATGGTACTTGGAATTATTGCTGTATTGGCGTATAGCATATTTGGATTAACTAAAATATAAACGATAAGCGTTTACCATATAACATGACCGTTAGTATATTAATATTTTTACCAGTAGTAGCCGCAGTTATAGTAGCCTTATTAAAAAATGGTACTGCTAAACACGCTGCATTATTTTTCTCAGTTGCCGAACTGGTAATTGCCGGCTTATTTTTAAGCAAATTTATACCAGATGCAACTACTCAGTTTGCTATTGACGTACCGTGGATTCCTAAATTTGGTATTTACTTTAGCGCGGGTATCGATGGTATCAGCATGGTGATGGTATTGTTGACCACGCTGCTTGTTCCGCTTATTGTTTTATCAACCTATCAGCACAAGTACAATAATGAGGGTGCTTTTTATGGTTTGATATTATTTATGCAAGCGGGTCTGTTGGTTGTATTTACCGCTTTAGATGGATTTTTGTTCTACGTAGGCTGGGAAGCAGCATTGATCCCGATCTATTTCATATGTGCCCTGTGGGGTGGCGAAAACCGCATCCGCATTACCATTAAATTTTTCATATACACGTTTGCCGGTTCGTTATTTATGCTGGTAGGTATCATTTACCTGTACCTGCAATCGCCAGGCAAAAATTATGATATTCATGAGTTTTATCGTATCGGGTTAGATGCCAAACATCAGTCATTGGTGTTCTGGGCGTTTTTCCTGGCCTTCGCTATTAAAATGCCTTTATTTCCGTTCCATACGTGGCAACCGGATACTTATACCGAAGCTCCGACAGCAGGTACTATGTTGCTATCAGGTATTATGCTGAAGATGGGTATCTATGGCGTTATCCGTTGGTTAATACCGAATGCACCGCTTGGTTTTATACATTGGCAGGCACTGGTTATGATACTGGCAGTAATCGGTATTATATATGCTTCGCTGATTGCCTTTAATCAAAAAGACGGCAAACGTTTGGTGGCTTATTCGTCCATAGCACACGTTGGCCTTATTGCTGCGGGTATATTTGCCTGGACAGAAGTAGGTGTTCAGGGCGCCATGATCCAGATGCTTAACCATGGTATCAATGTGGTAGGTATGTTCCTGATCTGGGATATCATTAGCCGGAGGCTAAATACCCGCGATATCAGCCAGCTTGGTGGTATTGCCAAAGTTGCGCCACAGTTTTCTATTGCCTTTTTAATTATAGTACTGGGTACAGTGGGGTTACCTTTAACCAATGGTTTTGTGGGTGAATTTTTACTGTTGAACGGCGTGTTTGAATACAGTGCATATCATTATTTCAATATTGCACTGGCTGCAGTTGCAGGTTTAACCATTATTTTTGGAGCGGTATATATGCTGCGTATGTACAAAAATGTAATGCAAGGCGAAACCAACGAACTAACCGCTACTTTTACCGATATCACCGGATCTGAAAAATTGACCTTAGGCATTATTTGCGTGCTCATCATCGCAATAGGTGTTTATCCGCATCCTGTCATGCACATATCAGAGGCGGCCGTTCATAATTTAATACAACAATTAAATAAACATTACTAATAACAAACGCTGTATAAGAAGATAACCTTACGTAGCTTTTAAAATATAAAATGAATACTTTAATCATCATATCTGTTTTACCTATAGTGCTTTTGTACCTCGGCTTGTATAAGGCTACAAAATCATTATTACCGGTTACTATTATTGGTTTGCTGGCAGCCCTAGGTTTAGCTATTGCCCAATGGAACAATGTTGCCCTGCCTATATACAGCGGTATGATGATGTTTGATAATTTCTCTATCGCATTTTCAGGCATCACTATTATTGCCACTATACTTATCCTGATGCTGTCAAAAGGATATTTTGATAAGATCAGCAAACATGTGGCAGAGTACTATGCTATTATCCTGTTTTCACTGGCCGGTATCATTGTGATGGTATCTTTCTACAACCTGGTGATGCTGTTTATTGGTATCGAGATCATGTCAGTTAGTTTATATATTCTGGCGGGTATCAAAAAAAGCGATTTTGCATCAAACGAAGCTGCTTTAAAATATTTTTTAATGGGTGCTTTTTCAACAGGCTTCCTGTTGTTTGGTATCACGTTATTGTACGGTACAACAGGTTCATTTAGCCTGGAAGTTATCCGCGACTGGGTTTTGGCCCATCCGCATGCCGACCCCATGTTTTATACCGGCATAGTGCTTATCATTGTAGGTCTTTGCTTTAAAGTAGGCGCTGCCCCTTTTCACTTCTGGACACCGGATGTATACGAAGGTGCACCAACGCTGATTACCGCGTTCATGTCAACCGTAGTTAAAACCGCAGGTTTTGCAGCTTTTCTACGCCTGTTTTCGGTCTGCTTCGCACCATTGTCTGATTTTTGGGTACCGGTCATATTGGTTATCACTATTATTACCTTGTTTATAGGTAATATCACCGCGCTGTATCAGCAAAGTTTTAAACGCATGCTGGCTTTTTCGAGTATATCGCATGCCGGCTACCTGCTTTTTGCTATCGTAGCTTTAGGGGCGGGTTCAGCTAACTCGGTGTTTATTTACGCAACCGCATATTCTATCGCTTCAATCATTGCTTTCGGCAGTTTGATACTGGTTCAGCAACAAAGCGGCAGCGACAACTTTGAAAGCTTTAATGGTTTGGCTAAAAGCAACCCATTCCTGGCATTTGTATTAACCATAGCGATGCTTTCTTTGGCAGGTATACCGCTTACCGCGGGCTTTATGGGTAAGTTCTTCATGTTCTCCGGAGCGTTGGCCAAATACCATGTTTGGTTGGTTATTATAGCCGTAGTAAATGCCATCATTAGCATTTTTTATTACTTCAGGGTTATTATTGCTATGTACTTCCGCACGGCAGATCGTACCGAACTGGTGGTACCTGCTTATTATAAAGTAGTGTTTATCATCTCGGCACTGGTAACTATCCTTATCGGTGTTTACCCTGATTTTATTGCCAGGTTCATTTAATCAATAACTGGATAACTGCAAATTGATTTAATATTTGTAGTTTTACAGATATAGTGAATGGAAAGTTTTTGGGAATACCTTCAAAATTTAACGGACGCTCAATCCATTATAAGCAGGGGGGGCTTTTATCTCTTGCTTATTGTTGTGTTTGCTGAAACCGGCTTATTTTTTGGTTTTTTTTTACCAGGAGATTATCTGCTTTTTATGGCAGGCCTGCTATGCTCAGCAGGGAAGGTTGATGTAACTATATCCACATTGGTTTTATCGCTTATTGGTGCCGGGGTATTAGGTAATTTTGCCGGCTATTGGTTCGGCTACCGAACGGGACCAGTACTGTTTAATAAAAACGATTCCTTGTTTTTTAAGAAACGGTACGTAACCCTGGCCAGCGATTTTTATAACAAGTACGGCGGCATGGCATTGATTTTAGGTAGATTTTTCCCTATAGTTAGAACATTTGCCCCTATATTTGCAGGTGTGGTAAAGGTTGATATAAAGAGGTTTACTTTATTTAACTTTATAGGCAGTGTAACCTGGGTATGCGCGTTTACCCTAAGCGGCTTTTTTCTGGGGAAACGTTTTCCGCAGCTAAAAGATTATCTGCAATACATTGTTTTAGGATTGATCATAGCTACTTCTATCCCCCTAATTGTAGCTTATGTAAGAAAGAAAGTGTTAGAAGCAAAAGAAAATAAATAATATAAATAGAATATACTAAATGAGTACACAACACCCCTGGCACCAGGTTTCTCCTGGCGAAAATATCCCTGAAGTTGTTAATGCAATCATCGAGATTCCAAAAGGTTCAAAAGCAAAATATGAAATTGATAAAGATTCAGGTTTATTAAAGCTTGATCGTGTTTTATTTTCGTCGGTAATGTATCCGGCAAATTATGGTTTTATCCCGCAAACTTATTGTGATGATAAGGATCCGTTGGATATTCTGGTATTATGCTCTATTGACGTATTCCCGATGTCTATCATCGAAGCCAAAGTGGTAGGTGTGATGCACATGGTTGATAATGGCGAGCAGGATGACAAGATTATTGCGGTAGCCAAAAATGATATGTCTGTAAACTATATCAACGACCTGAATGAGCTCCCTCCGCATGCTATGACAGAGATCGTTCGTTTCTTTAAAGATTACAAGAAACTGGAAGGTAAAAACGTAACCATTGAGCATTTGCTTGGTGTTCGTTATGCACATAAGGTGATACAAGAAAGTTTGGAATTGTATAAAACTACTTTTCCTGTCACGCAATAATTAATACATGGACCCCGCGCATTACGAAATAAGTACTTTTTATTTAATTGCAACCGTGTTGCTGGTTTTGCTCAACGGTTTTTTTGTAGCCGCAGAATTTGCCATGGTTAGGGTGCGGGGTTCGCAAATTGAAATAAAGGCCAAATCAGGAAGCGGAGTTGCTAAAGTTGCGCGTGGTATACTGCATAACCTTGACGGATACCTTGCAGCAACGCAGTTAGGTATTACCATAGCATCACTGGCGTTGGGTGTTGTGGGAGAAGAGGTAGCCACCAACATTGTGATCAGAGGCTTTATGGCCATCGGGATAACGCTCTCCGGTGGCTTTATTACGGCAAGCCATATTTTAGCCTTTACCTTTATTACCGTATTGCATATAGTGTTTGGCGAGCTTGCTCCCAAATCAATAGCTATTCAAAAATCGGTACGTACGGTGCTCACGGTTTCTCTTCCGCTTAGATTTTTCTTTGTGTTTTTCAAACCTTTGATATGGCTGTTAAATGGGTTCGCTAATTTTATTTTGAGGCTTTTAGGTATTAATACCCTAGAAGGAGGAGAGGCTCATCACAGTTCCGAAGAGTTACAATATCTGCTTGAGCAAGGTAAGGAATCGGGAGCTTTGGATTCCAATGAGCACGAACTGATTCAGAACGTATTTGATTTTAACGAGCGTGTGGTTAAAAACATCATGGTACCCCGCACAAAAATATCAGGCATTGATATCAGTTCGACCAAAGAAGAGTTACTCGATATGATCATTACCGAAGGGTATTCGCGTATGCCTGTTTATGATGATGTGATCGACAAAATCATTGGAATTGTACATGCCAAGGATATTTTACCATTATTGGCGCGCAACGAAGAAATCGTATTAAAAAATATTATCCGCAAGCCCTATTTTATTCCTGAAACCAAGAAGATCAATGATCTGATGGCCGAGCTGCAACAAAAGCGCATCCAGATAGCTATTGTGCTTGATGAATTTGGCGGTACTGCAGGTATGGTTACGCTGGAGGATATTGTAGAAGAACTGGTAGGTGAGATTCAGGATGAGTACGATGAGGAAAAACCTATTGTTGAAAAAGTAAATGACCGTGAGTTTATCGTAAATGCGCTTGCCCCAATATATGACGTGAACGAGCACTTGCCACACGATTTACCGGAAGATGGCGACTTTGATACCGTATCAGGCTGGCTGGGAGATATATTTGGCAAGATACCTGACGTAGGCGAGCAAAAAGAATCAAACGGGTATAACATCACCGTGCTTCGTAAATCCGATCAAAACATTGAATCAGTTAAATTAGAATTGCTGATAAATGAAGAAGATGCGGTAGATTTACATTAGTATTAAAACGGTATCAAGTAGCTGGCATCAAGTATCAAGATTTTTTCGTGATACTTGAATATTTAGAGTTGTCGTGATACTTGATACTAACTACTTGATACTCCAAAATGCAGCTTTTTTATACACCCGATATAGAACCCACTCATCCCCAATATTTTCTTAGTGAAGAAGAGAGTAAACATGCTATCCGCGTATTACGGCTGGAAGTGGGCAGTGAAGTGCAGCTGATTGATGGCCGGGGCGGCTTTTATACCGCGGTGATACAGGATGCTCATCCTAAGCGTACCATATTGCAAATTACCTCGGTTACCGAAAGCTATAACAAGCGTAACCATTATTTGCATTTAGCAGTTGCACCTACTAAAAATATTGAGCGGCTGGAATGGTTTCTGGAAAAAGCTACCGAGATTGGCATTGATGAGATCTCACTGATCATCAGTCAGCGATCAGAACGTAAGGAAGCAAAAGTTGATCGGCTTAATAAGATCATTACTGCTGCTATCAAACAATCTATTAAAGCCTACCACCCTGTTTTAAATGAGCCTGTGAAACTAAATGAGCTCTTGGCACGCCAGTTTGATGGACAAAAGTTTATAGCTCACTGCGAACCAGGTGATAAAATTAACCTGCGGGATGAATTACATTTACAGGGCCGCTACCTGATATTGATAGGTCCGGAAGGTGATTTTGCGCCTACCGAAATTGAAAGCGCTTTGCAAAACGGTTTTAAACCCATAACTTTAGGTGAAAGTCGCCTGCGCACAGAAACGGCAGCATTGGAAGCCTGTTTTGAGGTGAACTTTTTAAACCGTGTATGAAAATAGCCAAAATTTTTATCGTTGCTTTTGCTGCCCTCATACTCATGAGCAGTTTTAATAATCCAGCCTATAAAATTGCGCGGCTTAAATATAACGGCGGGGGTGACTGGTACGGCGATCGCACGGCATTACCCAACCTAATCAAGTTTTGTAACGAGAATTTAAAAACGAATTTTGAGGCTGATGACGATGTAGTTGAAGTAGGCAGCGCTTCTTTGTTTAATTACCCCTTTACCTTTATGACTGGCCATGGCAATGTGATATTTACTGATCAGGAGGCGCGCAACCTGCGCAAGTATTTAACAGGGGGCGGCTTTCTGCATATCGACGATAATTATGGTTTCGATAAATTTATCCGCCCGCAAATGAAGAAGGTTTTCCCGGAGCTTGATTTTGTTGAATTGCCGGTTAATCATCCCATCTATCATCAAAAATACCCCTTTCCAAATGGCTTGCCTAAAATTCATGAGCATGATGGAAAACGGGCGCAAGGTTTCGGGCTTATTTATAAAGGCCGACTAGTATGCTTTTATACCTATGAGTGCGATTTAGGTAATGGCTGGGAAGATTATGGCACCTATGCCGGCGATACGCAGGAAGCTCGCTTAAAAGCACTCAAAATGGGCGCAAATCTTATTCAGTATATATTTACTCAATAAAGTACCCAATCGGGTATTTTTATATTATTGTTATTGATCATAATAATGATATCTTTATAATAAGTTGTTTCCTGAAGAACAACTATTACTATATAATACTTCTAATATCGATACTTATTCTGTAGCCGCCAAAGGCTAATTTGATGTATTGTCTGATAGGTTTAAATAACCCGAACAACGATAGGAAGAGCGAAATAAAGGTCCTCCAAGACAGCTCTGGCATTCAATGTTTTACTTTGATAGGCGATAAGATTAAAAAGCGAAAATCTGCTCAGGTTTTAACGAATTCACTTACTTTTTAGGCATTATTTAGCATAAATTGAAGTTGCCAGAACGTTTTTATAACGCTTTTATTGTTTTTGTCTGTAAATTTTATTAGCTTACTTTTCATAACTTAATACTGACTATATGAAGAAAAATTTACTAACAATTTTGTTGTTATTTTCTTGTATTACATTTGGTTTAGCACAAAGCCGTGTTATTACTGGTAAGGTAACAGATCAGAAAGACGGTTCACCCTTACCAGGGGTAAGTGTAACCGTGAAGGGTGCTTCGGGAACAGGTACTCAAACTGGTGTAAACGGAACGTTTAATCTCTCGGTTCCAGCTAATGCAAAGGTGCTCGTTTTCAGATTTCTGGGTTTTAAAGAAACCGAACTTTCTATCAATGGAAAACCATTGAATGTACAGATGGAGTCTGATGCAAAACAACTTACTGAAGTGGTTGTAGTAGGTTATGGCTCACAACAAAGACAAGCCATAACCGGATCTATAGCTACTGTATCATCAAAAGAGATACAAAACACCCCGGTAACTACACTGGAGCAAGCCATACAGGGTAAAGCGGCAGGTGTAAATATCCAGGCTAATAATGGAAAGCTGGGACAAGGAATAAAGATAAGCATCCGTGGTACTGCATCAATATCGGCAGGTACACAGCCCCTGGTAGTAATTGATGGTATTGTTACCACAAGTAATGATATTTCCACCACAACAGCAGGTACAGACCCTCTTGCGGATATCAACTTTAATGATGTTGAATCCGTTCAGGTTTTAAAAGACGCGTCGGCTACCGCAATATATGGTGCACGGGCATCAAATGGTGTATTGCTCATTACTACCAAAAAGGGCAAAGCCGGCGATGCCAAGGTTAACTTCACAGCACAATGGGGTACAAGTAACCCGTCAAGGCACCGTCAGTTTCTAAATTCTACTCAATGGCTGGCTTTGATAGAACGTGCGGCTGTTGGTGCGGGCAAACAGGATTTTGCAAGCCAGGATCCTGATAACCCCAGTTATGCTACGGTTGAAGATGCTATTGCTGCTGAAAAGGCATTTGCCGAAGGCAGGTTTACCCGATATGCGGCAGGAAGCACAGATTGGGGCAAAACAAATACCGATTGGGAAAAACAGGCGTTTCAACACGCTCCTCAATCGCAGTATGACCTGAACATATCCGGAGGTAACGAAAAAACAACTTACTACATTGGTGGTCAATACCTTGATCAAACAGGTATAGTTCAAGGCAATAATTTCACCAGGATGTCTGGTCGTTTAAACCTGAATACTAAAGTGTATAAAAACCTGGATGTGGGTATGAATCTGAGCTTTATGCATACCTTAAATAAACGTGTTGATAATGATAACTCGTTTGGTACTCCACTGCAAATTGTTGCACTATCCCCAATTACACCTGTCATTGACCCCAGAAGTGGTTTAATAAGCGGCACGCCTCCGGGTCAATCAGGTAATTACCCACTTTATTATAATCCTTTGATCAATGTTGATAATGCCTATTTCCACACCAATGTTTACAGAACATTAGGTAACGTATACGGAAACTGGCAAATTATTAAAAAACTTGCATTCCGATCAGAGTTTGGTATAGACCAGACTAACCAGAATGAAGATTCGTATTCAGGTTCGGCCACTGCAAGAAACACCAGTCAGCCAAATGGTTTTGGTGAAAATACCCAAACCACTGTATCGCATTTTACAGTGAACAATTATTTTACTTATAAAGATAGCTTTGGTGCGGATAATACCTTAGATGCAACAGTAGGTACCAGTTATGAGTATTATGATAACACTGGTAATGATATACAAGGTCAACAATTTCCTTCTGATTCATATAAGCAAATTATTGATGCTGCCGTAAAAGCAGGAGGTTATTCAAAGCGGGCGGAGTATAGCTTTGTATCCTATTTTGCCCGGGCCAACTATGCATACAAGAGCAAGTATCTGTTGTCTGTAAGTGCCACTGCCCAGGGATCATCCAGATTTAGCTCAAACAATCGTTATGGTTATTTCCCGGCGGCTTCTGCGGGTTGGGTATTAACCCAGGAGGATTTCTTAAAAGATTCCAAGATCTTCAGTAATCTGAAATTGAAAGGCAGCTATGGTTTAACTGGTAATGGGGAAATTGGTAATTATGCCGCACTTGGTTTATTTTATGGCGACGCAGGTTATAATGGCGTACCGGGGCAGCGCTTTTACCAATTAGCAAATCCTAACCTTAAATGGGAAACCACTGCACAACTGGATGTTGGTTTAGAGGTTGGGTTTCTTAATAACCGTTTAAATGCTACGTTTGATTATTACAATAAAAATACCCGTGACCTTTTGCTTGACGTAAACGTACCACAAACACTGGGCATTGCCACGCAGACACAAAACTTGGGTAAATTATATAACCGGGGTTACGAGATAACATTATCATCAGATAATTTTGTTGGCAAATTTAAATGGACAACCGCCTTTAACCTGGCTTACAATAAAAACGTAGTTACCGATGTAAAAGGGCTGATCATTGGAACCAACGATTTGAACAGGGTAATTGAAGGACAACAGATAGGTGTATTTTATGGACCCGAATATGCCGGTGTAGACCCAGCCAATGGCGATGCTTTGTATTATAAGAACACCAAAGATGCCAGCGGTAAAATCATCGATCGAAGTACAACAAATAATTACAACCAGGCCTCTCCGGTTGTTTTGGGTAATCCAACTCCGTCTTTTACTGGCGGTATTACCAATACCTTTACCTATGCGGGTTTTGATTTGGCTGTTACTTTCCAGGGAGCTTTTGGCAATAAAATTTACAATAGTGCCGGCCAGTATATGAGTGCAAATGGTAGTAATGGTTTTGATAACCAAACTATCGATCAGTTAAAATATTGGGATAAGCCGGGTGATATTACTAATGTGCCAGAACCACGGTTATTTTATTCAAATGGAACAAGCCCATCAAGTCGATATGTAACGGGCGGTTCATATGTACGTTGTAAAGCAGTGGCTTTAGGATATAATGTACCAAAAAGTGTGTTATCAAAAATTAAATTAGATAGAGCAAGGGTGTTTGTTAATGCATACAACCTGTTCCTGATAACCAAATATAAAGGCTGGGATCCGGAAGTAAACTCCGACTATCAGGCAAGCAATATTAACCTGGGGGTTGACTTTTACTCGGCTCCGCAACCCCGTACAATTACTTTTGGTGTAAACGTAGGATTGTAATATTTAATAATTGTAGAAATGAAAAGATTGAGATCATATATAAAAATTATTACAGTTGTTTCCGCCATTACAGCGTTAACGGCTTGTAAAAAACAGTTGGATTTAAAGCCTCACGACCAGATAGACGCTACCGGAGCCATCACAACTGATAAAGATGTACAGAGCACACTGATTGGTGCCTATAACCGGGCCGGATTATCATATATCTATGGAGGAGATGTGTTTTTAATGCCCGATCTGATGGCCAGTCAAGATGTAGTTGACTGGGCCGGTACATTTCAGGATCTTACACAAATGGTAAATCAGAGGCTTACCATAAATAATGCTTATGTTGAGACTTACTGGTTAGATGCTTACAGGGTAAATAATCAGGCTAATTATGTACTGGCCAATCTGGATAAAGCAACCGCAGCCAATAAGAATTCCTACGAAGGACAGGCTAAGTTTTTAAGAGGGCTGATGTATTTTGATATGGCGCGTTTGTTTGGCAGAGCATGGAACGATGGCGACCCTAATGTTAATTTAGCGGTGCCTATTGTGTTAAACCCAACAACGGTTATCGGCGCTGATTCCTATCCACCACGATCAACTGTAGCACAGGTTTATGCCCAGGCTATATCCGACCTTACCGATGCCGAGACCAAGCTTACTACTTCGGTTTCATTTTATGCTAATACTTATGCTGCTTCGGCCATACTTGCAAGAATATATTTACAACAGGGGCAATATGCAAAGGCTGTTACAGAAGCAACAAAGGTTATCAGCGGCGGAAAATATAGTTTGGTTGCAAACTATGCCGATGAGTTTCCTTTCCCTAATCAAAATGCTGTTCATGTTGATAATACAACGGAAGATATTTTTGCCATACAGGTAACTGCTCAGCAAGGTACAAATGATCTGAATACGTTTTATGCTTCTTCTGACTACGGAGGTCGTGGAGATATTTCCCTGAAATCAAGTTTCCTTACTGAATTTGAAGAAGGTGACGGACGTTTGGCTGTATACAATGAAGATTCCGGCGGCTCATTGCAGGTTGACAAATTTGATAATTTGTATGGTAACGTTCATGTAATACGTTTAGCTGAGTTATACCTTATTCGCGCCGAAGCAAATTTTCGCCTGAGCACCTCAACCGGAGCGGCGCCTGTTGATGATATCAATGTGATCAGGACCCGTGCAGGACTAGCTGCGCTATCTTCCGTTACAATTGATGATATTTTAAAAGAAAGGCGATTGGAGCTTGCTTTTGAAGGTGGTTTCTTTTTGCATGATGCCAAACGTTTGTTGAAAAAAGTTAATGGGCTGGATTATAACTCACCAAGGTTAGTATTCCCGATACCTCGCGATGAGATAAATGCCAACAAGAACCTTAAACAAAATGATGGCTATTAATTAGCCTGATTGGTATAATAAAAGCCCCTGCCTTTTATAAATGGCAGGGGCTTTTTTGCTGCAAAAGGAAATAATATTATTATTTAAGGATACCTGAAAAGAACAAGCTTAAAGAAGCATTAGCAAGCTTTATCATATTAAAAATACTATATATAGTAAACTAAATACATCGCCTGGATTTATAAAGAAAGGAGCTTCGGTATAAATCTTGGTATTGTTCAAAGAAAAGATAAGTTGTAAACAAAACAAGCCGCTCAATTACTGAACGGCTTGTTTTATTTACGAAGTAATAATGATATTTTATTTTGATTTGAAAGTTTTAGCTTTTTTAACTCCATAATGGGGTTTGCCATTAGGGTAAATTTCAGGGGCGCCAACCAGTGTCATCGCGCAGCGGAAGCCAACCTCGGCACTGGATTCATCCTGATCCATAAAGCGGCGTGTAGCCGGATTTAACCAATAAGCCATGTCATTCCACGAACCGCCTTTGTAAACTTTTGAACGGTTATTAACCAGGGTGGTATTTCCGTATAAGGCAAGGTTAACCGTGTCTTGAACGCCTCTCAGATCGGGATTAAATGCTTTTCCAGAATTTTTAGTAGCAAGCAGAGCGTTGGCATTAGCTGTGTTACCGTTTGCCGGAACTGCATTTGCAGGAGTAGCTGCAGTGGCATTAGCGGAATCGGCGCGTTGCCCTTGTAAAGCCAAAAGCTCACTATATTTTAATTTTTTGTTGGCTTTTGCCGGATCTTTGATCGGGCGGCCATATTTGTCTTTGGCGTACAGGCCCTTTGATGGGTCGGCTAAACGTTTGTTGGAATATTCGTTACCACGGAAAGGGTTAAAATCATCAAACTCTTCAAATGAGGTTTGACGGTAGGTGTCAGCAACCCATTCGTTTACGTTACCAGCCATGTTATACAACCCAAAATCGTTTGGTGCATATGAACGTACAGGCGCGGTAATATCGGCCTTATCATTCAAATAACCACCAACACCGGCATTGTCGCCAGCGCCACGTTTAAAGTTAGCCAATATTAAACCACGGGTCTTGCTCTTGGCCGAGCGTACGCCTAAGCCATTCCATGGATACATTTTTCCATCATCAATATTTTCAAATTGAGTGTTTCCGGCTAGAGCCAGTGCTGCGTATTCCCATTCGGCTTCTGAAGGTAAACGGTAACCTTGTTTCAGTATGCCATCCTCCATACGTACAGGTCTAACAGGTTTACCACCTTTATCGGTACCTGCTTGTGCGTTAGGACTCAGATCTGGTACCATTTTTTTACCATCAACACCAGGGCCTTTCATTTGACCGTTCAAATAAATATCAGTATTGAAAGGTTGTGCTGAGGCAGCTGGTTGCCCATTTTTACCACCATTCAAATCTTTCCAGGCTACCATTCTTCCAGTTTCACGCAGGATGTTTTCGTTGGTACGGTCGGTACGCCATTGGCAATAATCTTGTGCCTGATCCCAGGTTACACCCACCACCGGATAGTCCTGAAATGCGGGGTGACGCAGGTAGTTATCTACGTAAGGTTCATTGTATGATAGTGGTTTACGCCATACTAAGGTATCGGGCAAAGCATCATAATATAACTCCCGGTCATTTGGAAAGGTAATAGCCGTCCAGTGCAGGTAATCAAGCCAGTCCTGGTTTGATACTTCCGTTTCATCCATATAAAATGACGGAACGGTTACCCTGCGTTTTACGTTGTTATAGTCATAAGCAACATCCTGGTCTGCGCTGCCGCCCATCACAAAAGTACCACCTTCAATGGGTACCAAACCCGGTCCCGGTGAGGGATGGGTTTGCCTGAACCGCACATAACCACCATTGGTTTTGTCGTTATAAGTGATCCCGGTTTTTTGCGAAGTTTCGTGATGTTTACTGCAGCTGCTTACCACGGCACTTACAGCCAACAGCACGAAAGCAGTTTTAGTAAAAAGTATTTTCATATTTTTACGGTTATATTATAGGGTAAATTTAGAAAAAAATGGATATAATGCTATTGAGCATAAACCATTATTCAAAATAATTCAAACTATTATCAGGCATTTGAACGAAAATTTGTTGAAATTAGTTGCACTGGTTTGCTTTTTTTGATTGAGCAATTATTGCAATAGTTCTTTAAAAATGCTAAGTAAATTTTGGGCGTACCTGTATATGAATTAAATTATTAAAGCTAAATTGCACCCAATGAAGTTTTCTACCTTTCGCTATTTTGTTTATTCCGTGCTCTTTTTGCTGCCGGTTTCGGCTATTGCACAAACGCCTGTAGGTACAAGTACTGATGGTAGCAATATCAAAGCGATACCTGTGCAGGTTCCTTTTTTAAATATTTCCCCCGATTCGCGTTCGGGTGCCATGGGTGATGCCGGTGTGGCTATTTCACCGGATGTTAACGCGAATTTCTGGAATCCATCTAAACTCGCATTTCTGGAGAGTAATGATGCGCTTTCATTATCGTACAGTCCATGGTTAAGGCATTTGGTGCCCGATATCAGTCTTTCATACCTGAGTTATGCGCATAAATTAAATGATCGTAACACCATAGGAGCATCTATGCGTTATTTTAATTACGGCTCAGTACAATTAACGGATGATCAGTCAAATGACCTGGGTACGTATACCCCCAATGAATTTTCGATAGATGCCTCATTTGCCCGTAAATTTGGTGAAAACCTTTCCCTGGGATTAACGATGCGTTATATACGTTCAAGCATATCAAGTATATCTTTTGCGCAGGGATCGGGCCAGGTTAACAAACCGGGTAATGCAGTTGCTGCGGATGTATCGTTGTTTTACAAAAAGCCTTATGGTGAAAATAATCTTTTTGCCTTTGGCGCCCATATCTCCAACATTGGTACCAAAATCAGCTACAGTGATGTGGGGCCGAAATACTTTTTACCTACCAACTTAAAATTAGGTGTGGCCAATACATGGGAGTTGGATGAAACCAATGAACTAACCGCCACCTTTGATATCAATAAATTATTGGTGCCAACGCCTCCTATACGTGATGCCAACGGGAATATCATTAAAGGTCATGATGATGATGTATCCGTACCTGCGGGTATTTTTCAGTCATTTGGTGATGCCCCGGGCGGCTTTAGTGAGGAGCTGAAAGAGATCAGCTTTTCGCCGGGTGTGGAATACTGGTATAACCATCAATTTGCTGTCAGGGCCGGATATTTTTATGAAAACCCCGACAAAGGCGACAGGCACTATCTAACCCTCGGCTTAGGTATGAAGTATAATATTTTTAATTTCGATTTTTCGTACCTGGCAGCCAGCCAGCAAAATAGTCCTTTGGCTAATACACTGCGCTTTACCTTATCAGCAAATTTTGGTGGTATAACAAATGTGGGCAGAAGATAATGGGTAAGATAAAAGTAGGTTTTGGATTTGATGTACATCAGTTAAAAGAACAGCACCCCTTTGTTTTAGGCGGCGTCAAATTAGAGCACCATTCTGGTGCTTATGGCCATTCAGACGCTGATGTGTTATTACATGCTATTTGCGATGCCTTACTGGGCGCTGCGAATTTACGCGATATCGGTTTTCATTTCTCCAATACCGACAACCGCTGGAAAGGGATCAGCAGTCTGGTGCTGTTACAGCATGTGGTAGCGCTGATCAAAGAAAAGGGCTTTAGCATTGGCAATATTGATGCAATGGTGTGCCTGGAGGCCCCAAAGATAAACCCTCATATACCGGCCATGAAAACCTATATTGCCGAAGCCGCGTCCATCAGCGAAGAGGATATATCCATTAAAGCAACCACTAACGAACAAATGGGTTTTATCGGTCGCGAGGAAGGCGTAGTAGCCTACGCGGTTTGTCTTATTGAGCGCGATTAAGGTTTACTCGCCGGCACCAATTGTACCTCTAATATTTTCATTAAGCCGGTTTTCTTTATTTCAACAGGTGAAATGCTTAGGCTATGCGTGCCCGGTTCAAGGGTCACAGTTCCCAATGCTTGTTCTTTAACCAGAGTGCCTTTGGGTAGAGCATTAATAGAGCCCTGTACTTTAGAACGACCAGTACTTAACTCATAAGTGCCTTCGTCAACAGTATCTGCCACATATTTTAAGATAACTTTATAGGTTGCAGGCTCAATTAATCTGAAGTCCCAGTTTACAGATTGATTAGTATTTTTCCAACCTTCTACATAATAACTGCTGGTTTTTCCATCACCAAAACTAAAGCCTTTGCCCTCCAGGCGGGCATCAAATGCCAGTAAGCGATTGGTTGTTTCATGGCTTGCTAACAGGCGTATGGTATCGGTTTCTATTTGCCCTGTGGTTTCCATTACCAGAACTGTGTTGCTGGTATCTGGGGCCTGAGCAGGTAAATGGATAGCTATATCCAAAGGATTGATCCTATTAAATTTTAACTCTTTTTTATTGGCCAGTTGCCATACTTTATTAACCGTGCTTTTTAAACCACCCACTATAAGCTTACCATCTTTTGGCCAGTTAAATACATGCAAATACAGTAAATTATTTTTCCGGGTAGATACGCCCCAGCTTTGATATGGTAAAGGAGTTTTGGTAGTTTGATAAATGCTTGCTGAATTTTTGCTCATCCAGCGGCCTATGCCTTGTAAAATAGCAGTGTCCTCAGGGGCAAACTCACCATTGCCCATGGGGCCTATATTCATTAAAAGATTACCTCCGCGCGATGCTGCTTTGGCCAGTAAGCGGATAAAAAAACTGACCGGTTTATGGCTCTTGTCAAATTTTGAATAGCCGTATGATTCATTGGTAGTTGGGATAGCTTCCCAGTCGCCGGTTGCCGGGAAAAACTCTGCCGGGCGATCGCCGGTGTTTTTATAATCGCCCATTTGTAAATTGCCACTCCCCCGGGCCAGCCTTCCATTTACCACGATATTAGGGTCGGTTTCCCGGATAGCTTTCAGGATGCGGATGTTTTCTGATAGAGGGAGTTTTTGCGGTGTATCAAACCACAGGATATCCGGATGATATTTGTTGATGAGTTCTTTTATCTGTGGGATAGCCTTTTTATCTACATAATTTACTGCTTTGGGCAATAATTCCGGGTGCAAATCATACCAGTCGCGACCCCCAAACAAATTCAGATCACCGCCCGGATTCTGGTAATCCCAATCGTTACCCGGAGCATCGGGGTGCTCCCAGTCAAAAGCATGTGAATAATAAAAGCCGAATTTAAGACCATACTTTTTACAGGCCGCAGCCAGATCAAGCATGGGATCATGTTTCCAGGCTGTTTGTTTCACAATATTATAATCAGAAACCTGCGAATTGTACATGGCAAAACCATCATGATGTTTGGCTGTAATGATCAGATATCGCATACCTGCATACTTAGCTGCCCGAACCCATTTATCAGCATTAAATTTTACAGGATCAAACCGGTGGGCCAGTTCCAGATAAGCTGAACGTGGTATTTTTGCCTTACGCATCAGATGTTCGGCGTAGCCACCGGTATTTTTACCTTCCCATTCGCCGGCAGGTAAGGAGTATATGCCCCAGTGTATAAACATCCCAAAACGGGCATCCTTCCACCAGGCAAGCCGGGTATCACGTGTTTTCATGGAGACCGACCACCACCCATTCACCGCTTCATCAATAGCCTTTTGATCGCGTGTTTTAACGTGGTTAGCCATTGTTTTGTCCTCATCGCCTTTGTCCTGGGCCTGCGTTGTTGATACAAAAAAGCTAACACATATAATGAATAGGAGTTGGATCCACGAAATAGGTACGCAGGAGATCTTATTGGTCATTGGTCAAAAATTGGTACCGACCAATATCGTTTAATTTTTAACGCATTTAATAGCGCAATTGAGCATATCTATAAACTCAATTGGCTTTGTGAGGATTTGTATGAACAAGTTTTAACAAAAGCGTCATTGCTGAGGAACGAAGCAATGACGCTTTGAATAAATATACTTTTAAATCTGGTTTTCCTTTTCTTTTTCAACCTTCACGTTGCCGGTACGTTTGAGTACACCCCAGCCGCTAAGTTCGCCCTTTAAGGCTTTTCTGATAGATTTAAACAGCACATAATACATTAGCTGGCGCCACATGAAACGCTGCGGAATAATGTAAATGAGCTTTTTGTAATCCTCTTTTTCCATGCGGAAGGCGATAATGCCCACAATAAAATCTATCAAGACAAACGCCACATAGTAGAATAGCATTTTTTCGGGCTTGGCACCAAAGAGGGCAAAAATCATCATCAAATCTGCCAATGGTGAAAATAAAGGCAATATGATCTGGAAAATGAGGATGTTAGGCATGCCCACCATTCCGAAAAATTTGTACTTTTTGTTAAACAGCGCATCCCGGTTTTTCCAGAAGCTTTGTATTACGCCAAAGCTCCAGCGGAAACGTTGTTTCAGCAGCATGTTGATGGTTTCAGGCGCTTCGGTATAGGCAATCGCTTCGGCACAGTTTTTTACAATATAACCTTGTTTTAGTATGCGCATGGTTAGATCGCAATCCTCTGCAAGGGTATCATAAGTAAAGCCGCCCGCTTTAAATATGGCCGACTTGCGGAACGCGCCAATAGCACCCGGTACTACGGTAATACTGTTGATGAGATCAAATGCCCGGCGATCCATATTTTGTGCCGTAATATACTCGATAGATTGCCAGCGGGTAATGATATTGGTTTCGTTACCTACTTTTACCGTACCGGCCACCGCGCCTATTTCCTCATCGGTAAAATAGGTCATTAGATGATAAATGGCATCAGTTTTCAGCTGGGTATCGGCATCAATACAAACCACAAAGTCGCTTTGTGCATGGGTAATACCAAAGTTAAGGGCCGATGCTTTACCTCCGTTTGGTTTGGTTAATATTTTAACGAGTGGGTTATTGGCATAAGCCGAGGTAACCACCTCAAATGTTTTATCCTTTGACCCGTCATCCACAAAAATGATCTCGAATGCGGGGTACTCTGTTTTTAATAAACTTTGTATGGTAGCAACAGCATTTACCTCCTCGTTGTAAGCTGGTACAATGATGCTTACCGGTGGCAATGGGAAATTGTCACCGCGTGCTTTAATCATCTTTTTATTTTCGCCATGTTGCCTTACCGCCAGTATGCCAATTAAAACTATACGACCAATAGCCAGGAAAATAGCTGATAAAAATATATAGATCAATATCCAGTTAATGTAGTAATAACCGTGTACGGCAACATCATATACCGGCCCCAGGATCCCTGTATGCGGGTCGTTTGGAATAGGCGGCATCAGATCGGCCTTGGTTTTGCCCAATACATCGGCAATGGTAGTAAACTGGTAACCATGCGATTTAAAGTAGTGGATAATTTCGGGTAATGCCTTTACCGTTTCCTCGCGGGTATCACCACCTGCATCATGCAGCAATATCATCGATCCGGCATTTCTTTGCCTGATGGTGCGGGCAATTATACTATCGGCTGTTACACCAGGTTGCCAGTCCCAGGGGTCAATAGATTCGCCAATAGTAATATAACTTTGCCTGCGGCTTTCTGCAACCGGGATAACCTCGGCCAGTGTTTGCGGTTCGGCATCGGCATTAAACGGCGGTCTGAACAGGATGGTGCTTCGCCCGGTTATAGACTCAATAAGCTTACGGGTGGAGTTAAGCTCCAAAATAACACGGTCAAGACTTATTGTCGAAATATCGGGGTGGAAAAATGTATGGTTACCAATCTCATAACCTTCTTCATACTCGCGCCGAACCAGTTGCATGTTCTTTTCGGCCATGGAGCCCACCACAAAGAAGGCAGCCGGTACATTTTCTTTTTTAAGAATATCTAAAATGCGCGGAGTAAAATCCGGATCAGGTCCATCGTCAAAAGTTAAAACTACTTTTTTGGGTGCGTAGCCGTAACGGCGTATCACGTATTTGGTAGGTAGTTTAATATATTGCTGATTGGTGATGGTAAATTTGTTGGTATCCAGCTTTACGTCTATCTGGCCGGTAGTAGGGGTAGTGATGAGATCCAATACTTCACCTTCACCATCATAATCAACATTCACCCGGTTGTTTAAGCCTACTGTGGTTAATTTTTTCAAATCGATGCCTGTTTTTCTTAAGGAGTCGATCGAAAGGTTTTTCTGGAAATATGACCATAAGCGCGGGTCTTCAGATCCCAGGCGCCATAAGGCCACACCACCGGTAGCCCAATCATCGGCCATGCGGATCACATTAAAATTGGTGGCCGCATCTGTAAAATAAATAGTGTGTGGAAGCCCACCTTGATCAACATAACTAAAATGCAGGTTGGCAGACAGGGGATCAAAAATGATCTTACTTTGTTTCTCCTGCGCGGTACTGATAGCTTGCTGATAACCTATGGCATGGCCAACACTCTTTTCGGGCCAGTCGTAACCACCTGCAGCAAAAGTTAAAATAACCTTTTCGCTGGGTACCTGGCTGCAAACGTTATCCAATATTTGTTCAACCCAATGCTGGTTTGACAGGTCGCCGGCATTGGTGGCGTCGTAATGCTCATCAATAGCCATCACAAACAAGAAATCGTTGTAATGCTGCAGCTTTACCAAGTCATAAGCTTCATCATCGGGCACCACGTTTTGGGTTACCAGCAGGTTTTTGGCATGCAGGGCTTTATACAAATCCTGTAAAAAGGTAAGGTATTCTTTGCTGTTTCGATTTTTAATCTCATTAAAATCAATATTGATACCCTGGAATTTGTACTTAGTAAGGCTACGGATAATGCTGTTGATAAATTCAGTGCGGAGCCTCTTGCTTTTAATGATCCGTTCAACATCCTTAGTATCAAAACCACCGCTTACGTTATCTTTATTAACGTAGTTGGATAACATGATGAGCACCGGTTTGTTAAACTTTTTATTGATGCGGATAAGACCCGTGTCAATTTTAGAAATTACGGTATCTACTTTAGGCGCTATAGAAAAACCCTCACTTACAACCATATCCAGGTGCCCCAGGTTGGTGATCAATGAGTTATAGGCTTGTGGGTCCCAGGCCAGATAAAATGCCGCGTTAATACGATCTTTATTATTGGGGTGTTTAAGCTGGTGCAAACGGCGGGTTCGCTCCATGGCCTCGATCTCTGACTTTTGTATATTGAAGTACTTGAACTTGGTTGACCTCTTTAACTGGTCAAGTTCTTCTTTCGACATTTTTTTCGGGGCCGGGTTCAGATTTGGCAGATCGGGGTAATAGGTTGACTTGATGGTAACTATTACGGCTATGATCCCAATGATGAGTACTGCAAGAAGTATGCGGCTGAGCCACTTGAATTTATTCCATCTACCTGGTGAATCGGCCTGAAAAACTTGCTTATTTGAAGACATTAAGTGAGTTTACTTCTAAATTTAAAAGTACGGGTTACAAATGAAGATTTAATGAATGGGTATTGCGTTATTTATGTGTTTTACCCGGTTCTATACCAGAAAAATCAACACCGCATTTACAATTACCACCACATCCCTTTTTTGCGGTCAGGCTTTTATACAGCATACGGCTGATGTAAAAAACTGCACCGGCAAAAAGAATAATTACTATAATGGTTTGAATATTCATGTCACAAAAATACTACATTTTTAATATATACCCTATTATACGTATAGACGTTGCAAATAGTATAAAGTTTAACGTTGTTGAAGTGCAATTGTTCCGCCCACCCAGTCAAAATCTTTGTTATAACGTACGCCTATCATCTTACCACGGCTTAATCTGGCCAGGTTAATGGCCAGTGTAGGCCGGGTATCTTCGTCGGGCCATAAATACAATAAGCGTATTTCTGCCTTTACCCCATCATCGGGCGCTTGTATTACCGGTTCATAATTTACTTTTTGCTGTAATATCCAGTTTTCAGGATCAGTAATGTTTTTAATATCCTCTGCGGTAACATCAATGATTACGCCTTGGCCGGCAAAGGAGAAGAGTGGCTTAAGCACATAATTCTCCAGATGGGCAGGTATTGGAGTTACCTCATGTAGAAATTGTGTTTTAGGGATATGATCTCCATGCAGGTAGGGCATCGTAAACTTGCTGATACGGTAAAACCAGTTTGGATGGGTTATCCACTCTACATCAAGTGGTTGGCGTATGTCAACTACTTGGTTAAAAATATCATCATCACCATCTATCTCATCAAATATCAGTCGGTTGTAAATACGCCTGATGCGTTTTTTCTCTCCATTAGCCTCGTAAAAAAGCTGATCGCCCTGTTGTTGCAGATCGCTTAACGAAATAACAGGAATGCCCAGGTATCGTTGAGTGACATAAAAATCAACCGCGGTTTTTTGCTCGGGGGCGTTTACATCCATCAACACCACTTCATCTGGCTGGTAGGGGCCGAGGATGGTTTTTTGGAGGAGCTCAAGATAGGATTGTTCAGTAAGCCCGTTAAAGTAGATGGTTTTATTGGTATCGATATTAAAAACGTCACGGTAGGTATTACCCAAATGAACCTGAAAACCATACAAGGAGGGAAAGCCCTGCAATTCGATCAGCTTAGGAACTATCTGCCCATCCGCATCCTTGCAAATACCAAAATCAAGGGCGATGAAATGAGGGTGGTCATTTTCATTCGGTAAATGCCATTTATCAGGGATAGATCGTTCGGTAAGTTCCTTAAAACCAGGTTGCAGAATAGTATCGATAATGCTGTTACCTGCTGCCACCAGTTTATCGCGAAAGTCATCGGTCAGGAAAACCGGTGTTTCGGCTACACGGAAGGGTACTGGATTGGGCAGGCCATCATTGAGGCGGGTTAAGAAAGCCTCGTATTTTTCTGCTGTAAAATGCCGGTTAAATGTTTCTCTGGCTGATGGATCCATAGATATAGGGTATAAAACAAACTTAACTATTTACGGAGCAAGGAACAAAGATTTTTGGAGTAAGGATTTTTGGAGCAAAGATTTTGTGAACAAGGAGCAAGGATTTTTGGAATAAGGATAAATAATTTGCAGCTGCGGCTCCCCGGAGGCTCTTATGGCCTGTACCCGGAAGTTGTCATTTCGAACGAGGTACGAGGAGAAATCTTCTACAATTTGCAATTGAAGCCTTGCGTTGCGCAGAAGATTTCTCCTCACGCCTTTACGCTGTCTGTTGTTGTTCGTCGAAATGACATAGAGGGGACTAAAATTACAGTACCCTCTGGGTCTCTCGCAGAGGACTCTGAGGATATTAAACTCAACAAAATGTGGGTTTACACTATTTTGCTGTAAAATCTATTTAATATATTGATTTTCAATTATTTAAATCAATTTTAATCATAAAAAGTGTAAACCATGTAAACCCACTTTTATAACGAGATGGGCCGCCTGTTCAGGGGTTTTGCCTGGATCCGTCTTTGCTCCAAAAGTCCTTGCTCCTTGTTCCCAAAATCTTTGCTCCCAAGATCCTTTCTCCTTTTACCTCATTTTTTCATTAATTTGCTTTGTCAATTAAAACCTGGCAATACCATTTAATGCAAAAAAATAAAAAGAAGATCGCGGTTGTTGGCGGAGGGAGCTGGGCTACAGCCAATATTAAAATGCTGGCTGATAATACTACGGAGAAAGAAATTTTTTGGTGGATGCGGAATGCGCAGGCGGTTGAACATCTGCATAAATTTGGGCACAATCCGCATTATTTAAGTTCGGTTGAGATTAAATTGCCAAAACAAAATATCTCGGTAAACCTAAAAGAGATTATACAGCACGCGGATATTATTTTACTTAACGTACCAGCGGCATTTTTAAAAGATGCCCTGACCGGGATAACACCAGCCGACCTGGCCGGGAAAAAAGTAGTGTCGGCCATAAAGGGGATTGTGCCCGATGAAAACCTGATCATTGGTGAGTTTTTAAACCGGAAGATGGGCGTTTCGTTTGATGATTTTATGGTGATCAGCGGCCCATGTCATGCTGAAGAAGTAGCCCTTGAAAAGCTCTCTTACCTTACCATCGCATCGGGGGATACCGAACTGGCCGCTGAATTTGCCGGGATGATCAATACCCGGTATATCAAAACCATTGTATCTGATGATATATATGGTACGGAGTACGGTGCGGTGTTAAAAAATGTATATGCCATTGCCAGTGGTATTTGCCACGGGGTAGGTTATGGCGATAATTTTCAGGCGGTGCTCATATCAAATGCGATAAGGGAACTGGAGCGCTTTGTTGATGCGGTGCACCCTATCAATAGAGATATCAAAGAGTCGGCTTACCTGGGCGATCTGCTGGTGACCGCTTACTCGCAATTTAGCCGCAACCGTACCTTTGGCAATATGATAGGTAAAGGATATACGGTAAAATCGGCCCAACTGGAAATGAATATGATAGCCGAAGGATATTATGCAGTAAATTGCCTACAAGAGGTGAATAAACAGTACAACGTAGATATGCCTATATGCAATGCTGTTTATGCCATTTTATATAAGAAAAGCCCCCCGGTATTGGAAATGAATAATTTGGCCGAAAAATTGAGTTGATTATTTTATTATATTAGTAATAACTTAATTAAAATCCCTTATGAAAAATTTACTTAAAGTTGTCTTGCTTGCTGCTGGAACATTTGTGATATCACCAGCTTTTTCACAAACTAAAACAAAAAAAGATACCAGCTTTTTTAAAAAGGTTGGTGATAAAACAGGCAAGGTTGCTACATCAGTTGGTCATAAAACAGCCGAAATTGCATCTAAAGGCGCGGCTACAGTGGCTGATAAAAAATATGCTGATAAAGTGGGCCCGAGTGGACAAACCATTTATATTGACAAAAATTCGAAATATTTCTATGTCAACAAAAAGGGCAAGCACGTTTATATTAGCAAAGCTAGATTGAAAGATAAACCTGCTGAGAAAAAATAATAAAACCCGGCTGCTCGGGTCAGCGGCATAAAAACTAAATATGAAACATAAAGCTTTATTGATCCCGACAGTTGGATTGATGCTATTGGTTTTGGCCTGTAACAGGGCTCCTGAGCACCAGGTTAATAAAAAACTGGTAGGTAAATGGCAATCAAAAGATGGTGAAACCAAGCTTGAAATAACCGATAAAGGATTTACAATGGACGATGGCAAACCCGTTACTGAAGATTATTTTGTAACGAATGATACTATCTTCACTTCCTATCAAGGTAGCAGGCCATTTTCCAAATTCCTGATCAAAAATCTGGATGATCATAAGCTCACCCTGTTTTACCCGGATTCTGACGTGGTTGAGTTTAGCCGCTAAAAAGAGTCAGGAAATTAGAATCAAGAGTCAAGAAAGCCACGGTAAGTATCAGCCCTAAAAAAACAAAAGCCTTCATGTTGCGGATGCAACTGAAGGCTTTGTTAACAAAACTAAACTAAAACTAATGCTTCTTTACCAGAGAAGCTACATGAAAAACTATTTTCTTTTTTAGACTCAAGAAGTAAGAGTCAAGAATCAAGACAAAATCACCATTGTTTATGGCTTTCTGTCCTGACTCCTGATTCTAATCTCTTGACTCTTTAAATTAGAATCTTCTACGACGTTCCGGACGATCTTCACGGCTTTTGCCAGAGAAATCACGGAAACCACCACCAGAGTTGCTTCTTTCGCCACCACGGTAGCCACCGCCTTCACGACGTTCGCCACCACGGTAACCGCCACCTTCGCGACGCTCGCCACCACGATATCCACCTTCACGGCGTTCGCCACCGCCACGGTATCCACCGCCGCTGCTGCGATTATCGCTGGTGCCTTCGCCGGATATTTCTATCCTAACCGGACGGCCTTTGTATTCTATTTCTTTATAAGCGGTCATCACTTTTTCTACATCCTCATGCGGAACTTCGAAAAATGAGTAAACACCTTTTACATCAATTTTACCAACGGTACGGCCGCTTATTTTGGTAGTGTTGCAAATGTAACCCAGCAAATCGCCGCGGTTAAATTCATCAACAGAACCTAAGTTTATAAATAAACGGGTGTAAGCTGATTTGCCACCTGAAGGGCGTTCACCACGATCTTCAAAACGACGACCTTCTTCAACGCTTGCATTCAAATCCGGAGCGTTTTTGTAATAATCCAGGAAGCGGTTAAACTCAATGGATGCAAAACGCTTGATAAATTCCTCTTTGCTTACATCTTTAAACTCTTCAATGATGCGTGGCAGGTATTGTTCAATCTGTTCGTCGTTAACAGTAACGTTATGTACTTTATGTACAATAGAGAACAGTTGTTTTTCGCAAACGTCAAAACCTGTAGGGATCTCGGCTTTTGAAAACTTTTTACCTATAACACGCTCTATCTGGCGTATTTTACCTAATTCTTTGCCGTTAACGATAGAGATAGATACACCGGTTTTACCTGCACGGGCTGTACGACCGCTACGGTGGGTGTAGTTCTCAATTTCGTCAGGTAACGAATAGTTGATTACGTGGGTAACATCATTAACGTCGATACCACGGGCGGCAACGTCTGTAGCTATTAATAGCTGCAGGTTACGCTCACGGTAGCGTTTCATCACCTTGTCACGTTGTTGTTGCGACAAGTCGCCGTGTAAAGAATCGGCATTGTAACCGTCTTTGATCAACGCTTCTGCAATATCCTGGGTCTCGATTTTGGTACGGCAAAAAACAATACCAAAAATATCGGGGTTAAAATCAACAATACGTTTAAACGCCGCATACTTGTCACGGGCACGTACTATATAGTACTCGTGCTCGATATTGGCATTACCGGTGTTTTTGGTGCCCATAGTAAGCTCAAACGGATTCTCCATGTATTTTTTGGCGATCCGCCTAACTTCGGCAGGCATGGTGGCTGAAAACAGCCAGGTTTTTTTCTCGTCGGGCGTGGTAGATAAGATATTATCAATGTCTTCCTGAAAGCCCATATTGAGCATTTCATCAGCTTCATCCAATACTACGTATTTTACCTGCGAAAAATCTATCGCCTTGCGGTTGATGATATCAAGCATGCGGCCTGGTGTGGCCACTACAATCTGCACGCCGCGTTTAATCTGGCGTAACTGATCAGAAATACTTGCACCACCATACACAGCAACAACGTGTACGTTGTTCATTTGCTTGGCGTAATTTTTAATGTCGTTCGTGATCTGTAAACAAAGTTCACGTGTTGGGCATAAAACAAGTGCCTGTGGATGATTTTCTTCGAAATCCAACAGCTCTAATAATGGTAGGCCAAAGGCAGCAGTCTTACCGGTCCCGGTTTGGGCTAATCCGACAAAATCGTTGCTGCCTGTTAACAATACCGGAATTGACTGTTCCTGGATTGGCGTTGGGTT
>JACXTT010000512.1_pt1 | contig 65995 bp, 51 predicted proteins | sample 9270951 | NCBI WGS metagenome assembly JACXTT01 (sample SAMN15532306, study PRJNA645909) | rock metagenome | isolation source: weathered quartz diorite | place: Puerto Rico | collected 2017-06-21 | reverse complement strand
GCGCCCTCGCCAAGCACGAGGCCCTTGCGATCCTTTGAAAACGGCCGGCACGTGTCGGTGGAGAGTACGCGCATCGCTTCCCAGGCCCGCAGCACGCCGAGTGAAAACGGCGCTTCGCTTCCGCCCACCAAAGCGCAATCCGCCGCGCCGCTACGGACCATCCAAAACGCCTGCCCGATCGCGTGGTTCGACGACGAACATGCCGTACTCACAGTCCAGGCCGGGCCGGTGATGCCGAGTTCCATGGACAGGTGGCTGCTGAGCGCATTGTGCATCGCCTTGGCGATCGACAATGGATGAAAGCGTTGCGCGCTCTCTTTGTACATGTGAAAGTAGCCGTCGTCTTCGATGTATTTGCCGCCGAGCGATGAGCCGGTTGCGATGACGGTGTTTGCCGCGAGTTCCGGCGTGAACGCCAGGCCCGCGTCGCGAACGGCCTCGCGCGCGGCGACCACGCCGAGCTGTGCGAAACGATCGAGATAGTCCGCCTGCTTGGGATCGAAGTGCCGCCCGGGATCGAAACCGTTGACCTGCGCAGCGGTTGGAAATCGCAACTGTGCGCCTCGATAGTCGCCCTCGACGGGCCGGATGCCGCTTGCGCCCGTAGTGAGAGAGTCCCAAAATTCACGGATGTTCTGCCCTATGGCGGACACTACGCCTACGCCGGTGACGACAACCCGTCTCATTGTGGCGAGGCTTCGGACTTTTCGGCAAGCAGTCTTTCGACCCCGGCGATGACGTCGCGAACGCTGCGCAATGCCTTCATCGCTTCGTCGGGAACGTCAATGCCGAACTCGTTTTCCACCGCGAAAACAATGTTGATGCCGTCGAGCGAATCGATTTTCATTTCCTCGAATGTGCTGTCAGCCGTAAACGAACTGGTTTCGATGTGTTGCGTCTTCGCAATCACTTGCATCACGCGCTCCGAAATAGCGATGTCAGCCATACTCGTCATCTTATTACTTACTTCTGCTCGGTTAGTTTAGCTTCGGCATCGAGATGGATCTCGACTTTGTCTGAAACTTTGAGCATGAAATTTCCGGGATTCTTGAGCCCCCATTGGATATAGGGAACGACGAACGTCGACGTTGTTTTCAGCATGCCATCGGATTTGCGAACCTTCGCCGTCATCGTCATTTCGTGCGTCGCGCCGTGCAGAAGAAACTGCCCGTGCAGTTTGACCTCGCTCACGCCGCCCGCTGCGGCGACCTCTCCGTCCACACGGTCCGGCATGAATTTGATTTCGGGGAACTTCGCGCTCTGGAGCACCGCCTTGTGCATGCGGCTGTCGCGCGAGTCGCTGCCGCTTTTACCGCTCGCCGCGTCGATCACAATCTCGCCGCTCGCCTTGCCGGTCGCGGTGTCGTAGTCGATGACGCCGCGCTTGAGCTCGAATGCGCCATGCACGGTATGCAGCGTCGAATCCACCGTGTAGGCCACCTTGGTTTTGGCGGGCTCAAACTGTAAATGCACGGTTTCGGCGCAGAGCGCGCCGAGCGTGAAAGACAGCAGCAGCAACAGTAACTTCATAAGGTTCCATTTCTGGCAAAAGCCGTGAACGGAGTTCCCGCGCCGGCATGCGCCGACAGCAGCGCATGAAACATAACCGGGTATGCGGCAAGAAGCTGGATCGCGCCGCGCCGCAGCAGCGGGCGATCGGCCAGCGCGAGCAGCACGCCCGCCATTGCTTTCGGCGGCCCCGCCAGCTTTCGATGCGCCTGCGGATAGGTCGACAGGTCCTCTTTGGCCATGGCCTCGCTCAGATGGATCGCCTGCCGGAAAGCGAGGGAAAGGCCGTCGCCTGTGATCGCATCCACCGTGCCGGAGGCATCGCCGACGAGCGCAACGTTGCCGGCATATTGCGATCGCAGCGTCATCGCGCCCGTGGTGGCGCCGCGTTCGACCGAGACCGGCGAACCGAGCCGGCGTTTCAGTTCCGGCAATCGCGCGAGCGCATCCGATACGCGAAACGAAGGCTTGCGGCTAAGGATGGCCACACCCACTTCATGAGCGTGAACGGGCGTCACGAACGCCTGAAAATCGCCGCCCCAATGCAGTTCCACACGCTCTGGCGCCTGGTCGATTTCGAAATGCCGGCGGAACCCGTACCGCCGCGTGGCGCGCAGCCCAGCGTCTAGGCCCGCCCACGCGCGCACGCGTGAGTGCCGCCCATCGGCCCCCACGATCCAACGGGTCCGAACGGCCCCGCGATCGAGCGACACACGATCGGAACCGATGCCCGTGACGCGCGTTTCAAAACGGCATTCCGCGCCGGCTTGGAGTGCTCGTTCGAATAGCAGCCGGTGCAGCAGAGTGCGGCGGACGCCGAAACCGCAATTGTTCGTGAAATCGCCGCTCGCGGAACGCTCGCCATCGAAGAACGCGATGCCGCGAAATCGCGCAGCTTCGCTGGGAATCGCGAGCCCGAACTCGCGTAAAGCCGCCGCGCCATCGGGCATCAGTCCCTCGCCGCAACATTTATCGGCAGGGGCGCCGGCCGCATCCGCCACGATCACGCGCAAGCCTTGTCCACGGGCGGCGATAGCCATCGCGAGGCCCGCGGGACCTCCGCCAACGACAAAGACATCGGTATCGTAACGATTCGTCATGCAAGCATCACCAGCGAAGAAGCAGCAATTCAGAACAGAAACCCGGACCCATCGCGGCAAGAAGGCTTAACGAGCCTTTCTCAGGAGGCGAGTTCTTCATGACCTCTTCCAGAACCACTAACACCGACGCCGAGGAAAGGTTGCCGGTGCGGCGCAAACATCGCCACGAGGCGTCGAGGGCGCCCGCCGGCAAGTCCAGCGCCGTCTCGGTGGCCTTCAAAACCTTGGGGCCGCCGGTGTGCAGAATCCATCGCGAGATGTCGCAGCGCTTCAAACCGTGATCGCCAAGGAAGGAATCCACGTCCCCGGCGAGATTAGTCTCCACCATCAACGGCACATCGCGCGACAGCACGATGCGGAAGCCCTTGTGGGTGATGTCCCATCCCATGACCTCTTCCGTATCGGGATAAAACACCGAGCGTGTGTCGAGAACTTCGGGGCCGGATTGCGGCGTATCCGCGCCGCTGACGATGACAGCCGCAACCCCGTCCCCGAATAGGCCGGAAGCGATCAGATTGGCGACGGAAAGATCCTCGCGTTGCAGTGTGAGCGAGCAGAGTTCCACCGCCAGCAAAGCCGCGTGATGCTTGGGAAATCCACGCACGTAGTCCGCCGCGCGCGAGATTCCCGCCGCACCCGCGACACAGCCAAGGCCGAAAATCGGGTTCCGCTTAATTCGCGTGGATAGCCCCAATTGGTTGACCAAACGGGCGTCTATCGATGGACTGGAAATGCCGGTTACCGAAACGAAGTAAATAGCGTCGAGGTCCTTGGGTTGGAGTCCGGCGTTCTGCAGAGCGCAGGTCAGGGCCTTGCCGCCGAGGTCGAGCGCGCATTCGATCCACAGGTTGTTGGCTTCGCCCCAGTTTTCGATGGGCTCGTAGCGTTCCATAGGCAGAGCCAGGTAGCGGCCGTCCACACCGACTACATCGTGAAAACGCCGCAGCACAGCCGGATTCGGCAGCTTGGAACCCCAGTGTTTCGCCAGCCGCTCGAGGAGCGCCTCCTGCGAGTAATATTGATCGGGAAACGCACTGCCGGCGCCGGTGATCTTCATTCGTTTTCGAGTCTCATTTCGGCAGCTTGTCCGCCTGCTGCGCATAGAGTGGGTTGCGCGGAAACTCACGCGCGAGGCTGTACAGAATCTCTCTCGCTTCGCTGTAGTTCTTGTCGCGAAGCGCGGCCACGGCGAGCAGCAGGCGCGCGAACGGCTTCATGTACAAGCCGTTTTCGATGCATTGTTTCAGCTTTTCCACGCCACGCGCACCGTCGGTTTCCGAACCATACGCCTGCAACAGCCAGCGCACCGGCATTGGCTTCTGGCTCAGGATGTAGTTTTCCACGCCAATCGCTAGGTATGCGTCGCCATACTTGGGATCGATAGCGAGCAGCCTCTGGGCATAGACGCGGCCGGCCTTCATCGCCGAGAGGCTGCCCAGATATTTCTTCTCGATCATGCCCATGTAGTCCGCGCGCAAGCCATGCGCCATCGTCTTTGAGAACAGCGCATTTTTATCCGATGCAGAACGGGCAAGCGCGGCGTCAGCAAGCCGCTCACCCTTTTCGAGGGCTCGTTCGAAATTGTTCCGGAGCGCCGGGTCGGGCTGAGGTCTCGAACTCTTCTTGAAGCCGCGATCTTCGAGAAAGAATTCGGCCTGCAGGATGCGCAAACGGTCGAATTCCGCGAACAGATACGCGGCGGCGTCGGACACCGGAGCGAACGGATCTTCAGGATGCAGTTGCTGCCATTCGGCGAACACGCGATGCGCGTCGTCGAAACGCAAATCATACATGGCGCGATAGCCATCGTTGATGGTCACCGCGGCCGAAGCAGGAAGCATCAGCAGTAGAATTGCCGAAAACAGTCGCATCCGAACCTGTCACATGCCCGCTACGCGGCGGGCCATCCCTAAAGCGTTCGTCCAGAAAGACGCTCTTTATTGTCCACCAGTTCGACGGCGTCGCGCACTGCGGCGCCGCTTCAGGATGGAAAGAGCCACGGGCCCTAACCCTCGGATGCGGTCCGGTAACAAGGGGTTTCCGTCAGTCCGCAAACAATTGTGACGGTTCAATAATGCGGCGGCCGGTCGCGGCATCGAGGATCGTCGCGCCCAGTCCGGATGGCGGCGCGGCGGCGAGCTTCTGAAAGAAATTGGGAAACGTCTTCTTCACACAGGCCGGATTGAGAAGACGGATGCCCGGCACGCGCAAGCCAACGATAGCGAAACACATTGCCATGCGATGGTCGTTGTAGGTTTCAATTACGGCCCCGTGCAGCGCCGGGCCCGGCGTCACGGTTAGAGTGTCGCCCTCTTCCACCACAAGCGCGCCGCACTTGCCGAGTTCGGTGCGCAGCGCCATCACGCGTTCGCATTCCTGCACGCGCAGGCGGCCGAGTTCGGTGAACGTCACGGGTCCGGGCGCAAACGGCGCCAGCGCGATCGCCGTCATGATGCTGTCGCCCAGGTCGGTCTGGCGCGATACCGTGGAAACTTCGCCGCGGGTCACCGAACCAAACACCTCAGGGAAGCGCGCGTCGATCTGCCAGCCGGAAGCCGACGGCCAATCGCGCGCCGTTACGGTGGGTTGCACGCCCCAGAAATAGCTGCCGCTCGAAGCATCCGGCTCGATCTGAAAACTGCCGCCTTTGGATGGAAAAACATCCGTCAGCATCGACGTCATCGACACATAGGGCGATTCGTCGGCGTTTTCGCCCGTGACTTCGATTCGCCAGCCGCCGGTCTTCGCCGACAGCAACAGCGCGGAGGCAAATTGCGAACTCGCCCCAATGCTGACCTTGCAATGCGCGCCCGGCTTGGGACCCGCGCCGTGGATTACCGCCGGCAGCATCCCGTTCGGCGAGTCGATCGCATATCCGAGTTCCCGCAACGCATCGAATAGCGCAGCCTGCGGCCTCTGATGCATTCGCGGAACCCCGTGCAACCGGTGCGAGCCACGCCCCAGAGACACCATAGCGGCCAGAAATCGCGCGGCCGTACCCGCATTGCCGACGTGGATCTCGAGGGGTTGTTCCGCTGACCCTGCATTCGGAATCCGTCCGCCCATGCCTTGCACGGTAATCGTGCGGTTGCAGAACTCGAGGGGGTCGTCTTCGACGCGCACGTCGAAACCGAGTGCGTGTAGAGCCTCCACCATCACTTGCGTATCTTCGCTCCACAGCGCGCCTCTGAGGACCGTTTCCCCCTCGGCAAGCGCGGCAGCAATCAGCGCACGGTTGGTGATGCTTTTGGAACCCGGCACGACGATGTCCGCCCGCACAGTTGAGTTTAAAGGTATGATTTCGAGCAAATCCGGCAGGGGCATCGAAGCGAAAGATCCTAAGCGGTGGGGTTGCAGTCCGGCGGGAACCCGCCTGTTTCAATCTAACATCCGGACCGCGTGCTTGCGCGTCAAACTAGGGGTTCTTCTTGGAGATTTTCTCGTGGATGGCGTTGATCTCCTGCATTGCCGCGGAACCATACCAGGGGTGCAGTTCCATCACGAGCGTGCCCGCTTGAATCGCCGGATCGGTCTTGGTCAACTCCTCCGCCTCGGCGATAGTCTCGACGTTGAAGATGTAGATGCCCCGCAATTCGCCGTTATCCAGAAAGGGACCCGCCACCACCAGCTTGCCTTCTTTGGCCATGCGGCCGATGTTCGCCATGTGTCCGGCCTGGATCTTCTTCGATTCCTCGGCGTCTTTCGCGCGAGTGGGGCCGCGCTTGAGAAACGCCATGACGTATTTCCTCATGCCATAGTCGTCGGCCTTCAACTTCTGCGCCAGAGCGGCATCGTAGGAGGCTTGCGCAAATCCGGGCATCGCTGCACCGGCCGCCGCCGCGCAAACGAGCAAGAGGGGAATGAGGTTGATACGCATGGTTGGAGACTCCATCAGCAATTGGATCACATCTTGTACAGCGGGGCGGACGATTAGGGCAGTTTCGTTTTCAGAAATCCGCTCGCGACTTCTGCTACGGGCTTGTGTTCGCCGTCCACCTGATAATTCAACTGCTGCATGAGGGCGTTGGTGAACTTGCCGGAAAGCTCGTCGAGCGCTTCAGCCAGGCCCGGCGTATTACGCCGCGCGTCTTCCCGCACCGCGATGCTGATCTCATAGGGCGGAAACGCGCGCCTGTCGTCGGCGAGCATTTTCAGATCCAGCTTGGAAAGCAAACCATCCGTCGAATTCGCCGCGATCATTGTGACCTGCCCCTGTTCGAGCGCCTTGTAGAGCAGCCCGAGATCCATGTATTTCGGCCGTCCGTCCCAGGGCAGTTTATAAGCCGCATTCAAGGCGCCGAGCCCATCGGGCCGCTGTTCGAACTCGTACCCGGCGCCGAGTTTCCACGGCGTCTTCACCCGCGATGCCTGCGACAAAGTCCCGAGCCCCAGCGCGCGGGCGTCGGAACCGCGAATCACCATCGCGAACGTGTCGTCCACACCCAGCGGATCGAGCCATGCGATCTGAAAATCCTTTTGGTAGGCCGCCCGGACCCGCCCCAGAACGTCGGGTCCGTTGGGTTGCTTGAGAATCGCGGTCAGCGCTGTTCCGCTGTATTCGGGATAGAGCGTGATGGAGCCGCTACGCAACGCTTCGTGCGCGAGCAGCGTGCCGCCGAGGTTCAAGCGCCGCTCGATGGGGCGGTGCAGCCGGCGTTCGAGATGTTGCGCGATGATTTCACCGAGAATCACGCTTTCGGTAAAATTCTTCGATCCGACGCGAATCGGCGCCGGTCCTGAGGAGGACGAACAGCCGCACAGCAGCGTCACGGCGAGGGTCAGGCAGGAGGCGAAAGCCTTCGTTCGATCCATCCGAGGCATCCGTCGAATAATAACGCCAAAACCGCCGCTGGAATCGCCCCCGCCAGAATCTGCTGCGAATCCACCGACGCGACGCCCCGAAAAATGAACTCGCCGAGGCCGCCGCCGCCGATCGCCGCGGCAATCGTTGCGGTTCCCACGGTGGAGACTGTCGCGATGCGAATGCCTGCGAGAATCGTGCGGGCCGCAAGCGGCAATTCCACCATCCGCAGCATCTGCCACTTGTCGAGCCCCATGGCGAGCGCCGACTCGAGCACCGATGCATCCACGCTCAAAATCCCGCTCACCGTGTTGCGTAGAATCGGCAATAGCGCGTACAGCACCAGTGCGACAATCACCGTGCGTTTGCCAATGCCGCCGATGAAGGGCACGGGGATGAGGAAGCCAAAAAGCGCGAGGCTGGGGACGGTTTGCAGGATGTTCGCAACCGCCAGCGCGGATTGCCGCCAACGCGCCTGGCGTGCGATCAGGAGCCCCAGCGGAACCCCCAGCGCAATCGCGATCATAATCGAAATGGCCACCAGCGCAAGATGATCGAGCGTCAACTGCAGGATGTCGTTCGCCATTTACAGGCACTCCAGAAACGCGCGGGCTTCGGTAGTGTTTGCCGAGCGAAACGCGTTCGCCGCGGCCAGAGTGTCAAGCTTGCCCTGCGCGAGCAGCGCGATGCGATCGCCGACATCGATGGCCTCGCGAATGTCGTGGGTGACGAAGATCGCCGACTTGCCGTCGCGCCGCTGAATCCCGCTGAACTGCCTCCTCAGTTCCGTGCGTGTCACCGGGTCGAGCGCGCCAAAGGGCTCGTCGAACAGCAACAGCATGGGGCTCGCGGCCAGCGCGCGCGCCACGCCTACGCGTTGCCGCTGTCCGCCCGACAATTGCGCCGGATAACGGCGGCGATACTGATCCGCGGGCACGAGGCCGACCACAGCCAGCAATTCGTCCACGCGCCCGTCGATGTCTGCCTGCGGTTGCCCTTCGAGTTCCGGGACGAGGCCGATGTTGCGCGCAACCGTGTAGTGCGGAAAGAGTCCGGTGTCCTGAATGACGTAGCCGATGCTGCGTTTGAGCCGCACCGGATTCCACTCGCGCGTGGACTTGCCGTTCACCAACACTTCGCCGGATGTTGGAAGCAGCATGCCGTTCACCAGCTTCAGCGCCGTGCTTTTGCCGGACCCGCTCCGTCCCAGCAACACCAGTGTTTCACCGGCCGCGACGGAGCAGGACAGGCCATCGAGAATCCGTTTGCCGGAAATCTCATAGACCACTTGGCGGAACTCTACAACAGCGGGCATCCCGCCTAGGTTAACTGCAAAAGCGCATCGCCTACCTGGTGAGATACGGCCAGTGCGTCAGGAGCTTCATTCCGAACTTCGCCACCGAAAGCCAGACGCCTCCAGCAACCAGGGCGAGGAAGCCGATGATCGACAGGATCACCCACATCCACGGGAACGGCTTGCCTTCGCGATTCCGTTCGAGGATGTACGCCGCAAACACGCCGACAAAGTACAGCAGCATCATCGGCACCGCGAACAGCATCAGGTTGAAGATGTCCGGCGTTGGTGTGATCACCGCCGCCAGAATCATAATGGCGAGAATCGCGTAGCGCGAATGCTCGAGCAAAAAGCGCGGGCTCGCGACGCGGATCAACGTCAAAAAGAAGATCAGCACCGGAAGTTCGAACACGATGCCAACGCCGAGCGTGACGTTAACAAAGAGATCGAAGTATTCCGAAATCGTGACCATCGCCGCGACGTTCGCATCCTTGCCGACGCCGAGAAGGAACTCGAGGCCGAAGCGGAACACCACGAAGTAGGCGAACAGTCCGCCCGTGATGAACAAGCCGGAGGTGCAGAGAATGAATGGAACCGCCCAGCGGCGCTCACGCTTGTACAGGCCAGGCGAAATGAAGCCCCACACCTGCCACAATACGACCGGAGAAGCCAGAAAAATCGACACGATCATCGGCGCCTTCACCCAGATGGTGGAAAACTGTTCCATCGGGCTGATCGCGACGAGATAGGCCGGTTTGTAGCCTAGATTTCGCAGAGCGACAATAGCGGGATCGCTGATGATGCGCCACAGATCGTTGGCGAAGATCATCGAGAAAAGGAACGCGGCGCCAAAACCATAAAGGCAGCGAATGATGCGGGTGCGGAGTTCCTCGAGATGTTCGAGAAACGACATGCGCAACATGCCTTCCTCGTCGTCTTCATCCTCATCCGGAGGCGATGGCGGAGGCGGCGGTTTGGGAGGTGTATTGCTGCCCGAAGAAGTCTTTTTTGCAACGGGCGCTGCTGGAGCCGGAATTACCGCCGTGGAGGCAGCCTGCTGCTGCTGTTCCGGAGGCTGGACAGATTCCCCATAGTGATAACCAGACTCATCGTATCCATACGGATCGTCCTGGTAGCCATAACCCGTGTCCACCCCTTGCGAATGATGGACTTCGGTTTTAGGCGCAGTTGTTTCGGAGGAAGGAGCGGTCGGTTCCGCCCCTCCTGGTTTTTTCTCTTCAGACATCCAGAGCCTAGGCCTTTTCAGTAGCCGAAGGCGCTGCTGCTGCGGCAGCCGCATGCGAGTCCGCCACAATCGCTTCCTTTGCCGCGCCGCGGGCGATGGCGCCCTCGGCCGGTTTGGCGACGACTGCTGCTGCGGTGGCTTCACTGGCGCTGCTGCTGCTGTTGCTGCTGCTGGCTACGGCCGATTCGGCGCCCTGAGGTGCGGGTTCGCCTACGGTGGAACTGGTTGCGGTAGTGGAATCAGCGGACGTTACGGTTGACGCCGAAGAAACGGTATCGTCGTTGAGCGAGCGATATGCCTCGGAATCGTAATACGCAGAGTCGTAATAGGACGAATCTTCATAGGAACCGGCTTGCCCGGACGACAGAGCTGGTGTCGTCCCCTCGTGCAAGTCCCCTGAAATGCCGTCCAGATACTTCTGCGTGGTCTCACGCAGCGATTCGTTCTCACGCTCGATGGTTTGCATTTCGCGATCAAACGTAGCCTTCAGCTCGTTCGATGCGCGCCGGAATTCAGTGATGGCTTTCCCGATCGTGCGCCCTAATTCTGGCAGCTTCTTAGGTCCGAACAGAACCAGGGCAGCAAGAAAGATGGCGACCATCTCCTGCCAACCTAGCGAGAGCATGGAAAACTCCTCCTACCCCGACAGTGTACCAATTTGCAAAAGGAACGCCCAAATTTCACCGTTCCAGCATGTGGCCGCACCGCCACAGTGAAACCAGATAGGTTCCAAGGCAAGGCAGAATCCATACCGGGCCCAACTGGACCACGGCGCCGGCGGCGAGCAGCATCGGGATCATGACGGCGAGGCTGGACCCGAACGAGTCGCTCGCCCGGAACCTCCATTTCGACTGTGGCGCGCGGCGGATCATCGCGATGTATTGCCCGGTGGAAAGCGCCACCAGTCCACCGGCCAGCCCGCCCAACGGCGATAGCGGCGCCGTCAGAATCAGGATCACCGTCAGGTACGCGATGCCTTTTGCCGCCAGAATCCGCCAGCCCGGCAGTGGCAACAGCCGGTATCGCGTCATTCCGCCCTCGCCTTCGAGTCCAAACAGCGTTTGTGCGCAGGTCGACATCATGAGCAGGATCATCAGCGTAAGCGGCGCATGGGCGGCGTCCGGCAGGGAGCCCCGTAAGCGGAAGAAGAGCGCAGGCAGCGACATGAGCAGCGCGCAATAGAGGTCGAGTGCGGTCCAGAACTCGCGGAAGTTTTTGCGGATGAGCTGCCGCCACGCGCCTGGCACGCCCGGCGCCCAGGTGAGATTTATTGGAATCGTCATATAGGGCAACAGGAATCCGAGCAGGAAAAACCCGGCCACGAACGCCCAAAGATCCCAGCCGATGCGCCGCCACAACAGCCCGGCAAACAACAGCCACGTCAACGGATTCATCCACGGCGTGATCAGCCGCAGCCAGATTCGTTCCGGCGGTTCGAGCGGCCATAGTTCCACCCGGTCTTTCGGCGCCTTGGCCAGCGGATCGCCGCTCGAGGGCAGAAAGATCACCAAAGCCATCATGCTGACGAAGAAGACGAGCGCCTGCACGTCGGTCATCGCTGCCAGGGCCAGGCCCGCGTACATCATGTTGTTGTTCGACGCCGCGCCCACCGACTTGCCGCCGCGTCCGGAGGCCTTCAATACCGCGACTAGGATCGCGCGGAGCCGAGCCATTCGAGTTCCTCCGTAATGGGATCTTCGACCATTGCGAAGTACGTTTCCTCGAGGCTCCCGTTCAATTCGCTCTTTTTGCGATCGAGCGCTATCTTGCCTCCGCGAATCAGCACGAACTGGGTGCCGAGGCGTTCCACCAGCGCCAGGATATGAGAGGTGAGAAACACCGTCACCCCGCGCGAGGCAGCCTTGTTGAGTACGTCGAACATCAATTTCGCCGTCACCGGGTCGATCGCCTCGAACGGCTCGTCCAGAAACAGGACGTCGGGGTCGTGCAGCAGCGCCATCGCGAACGACGTCTTCTTCCGCATGCCATGCGAACACTGTCCGGCAAATCGGCCTCGTCCAGCGTCGAGTTGCAGCACGCGCAGCAATTGATCGATGCGCGCCTTGGCCTCCGCGGATGGCACTCCATGCACGTCCGCGGTCAGCAGCAGATGTTCCTCAACGGTCAAATCGTCGAACAAACCCAGGTTTTCCGGTAGGACGCCGATTCTCGCCTTCACCAGTTCCGGCCGCAATCCCGCCACCGTGACGGCGCCGGATGTCGGCTCCAGCAGCCCGGTGAGCATCTTCAGCGTTGTGGACTTGCCAGCGCCGTTTGGCCCGAGAAAAACGCAAATCCCGCCCTTTTCGACGGTGAAGCTCAAATTGTTCACCGCGGTGAACTCGCCAAAGCGCCGTGTCAAGCCCGTGCAGGCAATCATGCTATTCCCTTCTCTGAAAAAGTTCGCGGGCATTGGAGGCCCCTTTGCGCTTCTAATGAATTATGGACGTGCAAGGGAAGTCAATTGTCATCACGGGCGCGGCCCGTGGCATCGGAAACGGAATTGCGAGAGTGCTGGCGCGGGCAGGGGCGCGAGTCCTGCTGGCCGACCGGCTGGTGGCGGAAGTACACGCTGCGGCCGCTGTGATCGGCGGCGAGGCCATCGGATTTACTTGCGATATTTCGCTGCGTGACGCCAACTTCGCTATGGTAGCCGAAGCCGTTGCCCGCTTCGGCCGCCTCGATGCTTTGGTGGCATGCGCCGCAGCCAGCCGCCGCGGACCTTTTCTCGACGTCACTGAGGAGGACCTGCGCCACACACTCAATCCCAGCCTGTTTGGAACCTTCTATTCCTGCCAGGCGGCCGCCCGGCAACTGGTCTCGCAAGGCGAAGGCGGAAGCCTGCTCATTATCAGCTCCGTGCATGTCCACCAGCACAACCCGTTCGCCTCTTCGTACAACATGGCGAAAGCGGCGGTGAGCAGTTTGTCGCGTACGCTCGCATCTGAATTGTCGCCGCATCGGATTCGCGTGAACACAATCCTGCCAGGCTGGACCGACACGCCCGGAGAGCTGAACTTCGCCACCCGTGACCAGCTGGATCAGGCGGGCGCAGGCATCCCGCTGGGGCGTCTGGGCGACCCGGAAGATACCGGCAATGCGGCTCTGTACCTGCTGTCGGACCAGGCGTCCTACGTGACGGGCTGCGAACTGCTCGTCGATGGAGGGCTCACGCTCACGATGCGGGCGGCAAAATCCTCCTGAAGCAGTACTAGCCCCGGAAGTACAAGTACCCGCCGATGATTCCAGCCATCACCGCGGCGGAGGCAGCGACCTCTCTTATGCCCCAACTGGCGCGCGTACGTTCCTGATCGGCCTTGCTGGTGGTCTCAAACGTCAACCCTTGAATTTGTTTCGCGTCCGGCGCGGGCGTCATGAGGCTCACCGCCACCATAACGATGGCCGACACCAGCGTGATCAGCACACTGAAATACTGAAAGTACATGGTGTTGGTGATCCACAGGAACGATCCCTTCTCGTAGCCGTGCTCGAACCCGGCGAGGCCAAGCGTCACCGGCGTATCGACGGCCATGCGGAACAAGCCCATGACGAAGCCGGCAATCATCGCCCATAACGCGCCCTGCGCGTTCATGCGTTTGTAGAAGACGCCGAGAAAGAACACAACAAAAATCGGCGGCGCCAAATAGCTCTGCACCGATTGCAGATAGTCGTATACGCCGCGTGCGTTCTTGACCACCGGGATCCAGGCGAGCGCGATGAGCACCATGGTGACCGTTGCGATGCGCCCCGTGCGAACCAGTTGATGTTCTTTCGCGTTCGGCTTCCACTTCTGATAGATGTCAATGGTGAACAGCGTCGAGCAGGCGTTGAAAACGCCGGCGAGCGAGCCCATCAGCGCCGACAGCAATCCGGCGACGACGATGCCGCGAATGCCCGGCGGCAACAGGTATTGCACCAGCATCGGAAAGGCGCCGTTCGAAGATCCGGGGATGGTATTGCCATCAGGTCCGATCATGCTGGCGAGTTCGGGAATTTTGCCACTCTTGGCCAGCGCATAGCAGATGAGGCCGGGAATGATGAACAGATACACCGGAAACAGCTTCAGAAATGCCGCGAAAATGCTGCCCTGGCGCGCGACCGTTTCGTTGGGAGCGCCAAGCGCGCGTTGCACGATGTACTGGTCGGTGCACCAATACCAGAGTCCGATGATCGGCGCGCAGAACAGCATGCCGAGCCAGGGAAAGTTGCCGTTGAAGTACCACGCCTGCCGGATGACTTGTCCTGCCGCGTTGGTTTCCATCACCGGCGCCCACGTGCCTTCGATTCCCGCCGGAATGAGCGGCTTCCACAAATTGAACATGTCTGCGCCGCAGATGCGCCGCAGTTCGCCCCAGCCGCCGAGCTCGATCAGGCCATAACCAGTGAGCAGCGCGGAACCGATGATCAACACCACCACCTGCACGGCGTCGTTATATGCCACAGCCCGCATGCCGCCGAGCGTTGTATACAGTCCGGTGAGCACAATCACCAGCACGGAGCCGATCCAAAAGCTGTCGATGGTCGAGCCGCCAATCGTGAGCTGCATTTCCGGCAACAGCGTGCCGAACACGACGCCGCCAGCAAAAATGCCGACTGCGATCTTCGAAACCACAAACGTGATGAGCGAGACGATCGATAGCACGTAGCGCGATTTCTCGTTGAAACGCCGCTCGAGAAACTCCGGCATCGTGAACACCATCGATCGCATGTAGAACGGCACAAACACCCATGCCAGCACCAGCAGGCACCACGCGTGCAATTCGTAGTGCGCCATGGCGACGCCGCTCGTTGCGCCCGATCCGGCGAGGCCGACGATGTGTTCCGAACCGATGTTGGAGGCAAAGATCGATGCGCCGATCACCCACCAGCCGAGGTTGCGGCCAGCCAGAAAATAATCGGTGCTGGAGTCTTTACCTTTGCGGACCACCCACCAGGCGACTCCACCGAGGACGCCGAAGTAGAGGGCGATCATCAACCAATCGAGGGATGTGATGTGCGACGTAGGCATAGAAAGGGATTTCCCAGTCTACCGCTTGCCGCCCGAGCCGTGGGTGACTGGTGGGCCTTACGACTCGTGGTTTGGAAGGTGAGTCGACTACGGCTGGTTCGCCTTAGGGATTGGTACCAACCCTCATTGTGGTACTAGTCGATGCCTTTTACTCTTACAGTGCAGGAGGAAAAGTGCATTTATTTGAGAATTGCCGGACTGCGCTCGCCATTCTGTCTTTATTTGCGATTCCCTCGAGCATGCTCGCTCAATCCGCAACGGGCACTGGTCTCAAGGGTACATATTTTTCCAACATCGCATTGAGCGGCGCGGCTGCGTTGTCGCGAACGGACGCGACCATTAATTTTCAATGGGGCACAAATCCCCCGGCATCCAATGTTTCCGCCGAACAGTACTCTGTCCGCTGGACAGGTACAGTTGAAGCGCCTGTTAGCGGCGCGTTCACGTTCTTCACACGTTCGGACGATGGAGTCCGCCTTTGGGTCAATAAACAACTGCTTATCAACCATTGGACGGACCATGGGGCTGCTCTCGACCAGTCCGTGCCAGTGCAATTGACGGCTGGCCAGAAATACGACATTCAATTGGAATACTACGAGAAATACGGATCCGCGACCATGCAGTTGTATTGGAGCTATCCGAATCAGACCCAGCAAATCATCCCGCAAATGCGTCTGTATCCCGGCGATATCGCGCTGCAAGCCGCGCCGCCAGTGGTAACTCGCGTCTGGCTCAGCGACCTGCCGTGGATCAACGCATCGAATGGCGATGGGCCCCCGCAACTCGACGGATCGAATGGCGGCTCCGGCGCTGCCGATTCGAAACCACTGACTATCGGTGGCAAGCAATATGCCTACGGCCTCGGCGTGCATGCCCGCTCGGAAATCCGTTACGCGCTCGACGACAACTACGACGTGTTTCGCGCGGTAATCGGCGTGGACGATGAGGTTGGCGACCAGGGCAGCGTTGTGTTCGAGGCCTGGGTAGACGGCAAGCGGGTATTTCAAAGCGACGTCATCCGAGGCAACATGGACGGCGTCGCGATCGCAGTTCCAGTGGAAAACGGCCGCGAACTGACGCTCATCGTGACAGGTGGACCCGACGGCGCTGGCCCCAATGACCACGCCGATTGGGCCGATGCCCGTTTTGAAGGCGTCGAGCATGTGAAGTATCTGAGCGACCTGAGTTGGACTTCGTCGACCAACGGCAACGGGCCTGTAGAAAAGGACCGCTCGAACGGCGGCGTGGCGGCAGGCGACGGCACGCGTATCCAACTGCGCGGCCAAACCTACCCAAAAGGCCTGGGCGTCTTTGCGGCATCGCAAATCACGTACAAGCTGGAGCGCAAGTATGAGCTGTTCAGCGCCATCCTCGGCGTCGACGACATGTCGCCAGGCGTCGGCTCCGTGGTGTTCGAAGTTTGGAGCCCCACCGCCCGCCTGTACTCGACTCCCGTGATGAAACGCGGCGATCCTGTCGCGCACGTTGTGGTGACCGTCACCAATGTCGATGAGCTAACGCTGAAAGTGCTCGATGGAGGCGATGGCAACGCCAATGACATGGCCGACTGGGCGGACGCGAAACTGCTGCCGATCGGCACCGATTGGCCGATCCCGACGACTCCCAACGGCCTGAACGCCGATCCCGGCAACGGACGAATGATTCTTACCTGGAACGCAGCGTTGAACGCTGCCAGCTATGACATTTATCGAGGCGTGACGGCTGGCGGAGAATCGGCGAGCCCGATCGCGACCGGCATCGCCGGCACGACCTGGACGAATACCGGGCTCACCAACGGCACAGCATACTACTACAAGATCAAGGCCGTAAATCCTCAAGGGGCGAGCGGATTCTCGAACGAGGATTCCGCCACACCATCGCCAATGGAAGATCCACCTGCCGAGCCGAGGAGTCTCACCGCAACCGCGGCGGAAGGTGGCGTGAAGCTGGACTGGCAGGCAGCAACCGGGGCCGCCAGCTACAACGTCTATCGCGGCGCCGCTGCCGGACAGGAGGCTGCGACGCCGATCGCAGTGAACATCAAAACCACGACTTTCACCAATACCGGACTTACCTACGGCATCCCGTACTTTTTCAAAGTCAAGGCGGTGAACGTGTCGGGTCTCAGCGCGTTCTCGAACGAAGTCTCGGCGACGCCCCGCGGCGGCATCCCGCTTGCTCCCACCGAACTCGAGGCCGCCCCTGGCAATAACACCATCAAGCTGACATGGAAAGCATCGAACGGCGCAACGAGTTACAGCGTTTATCGGCACATCACGGGCGCGGCCTATACGACGCCGGTCGCCAGCAACATCACGGCGACGACGTTTACCGACAGCGGCCTCGCCAACGGCACGACCTATTTTTACCGGATCAAAGCCGTCAATGCCTTCGGGTCCAGCAGCTTCTCGAATGAAGATTCCGCGATTCCCGCGATTCCGCCCCCACTCCCTGGCGTTCCCACCGGCCTATCCGCGACACCCGGAGATTCGACAATCAAGCTCGAGTGGAGCGCGGCCGCCAACGCGGCCAGCTACAACCTCTATCGCGGCACGACGTCCGGAGGGCAATCGAGCAACCCATTTGCGACGGGCGTCACAACGGCTTCCTATCTCGACAAGAACCTCACCAACGGCACGACTTATTTCTACAAAATCGCCGCGGTGAACACTACCGGCATGAGTTCTCTTTCGGCGCAGGTATCGGCCACGCCTCGATCCAACACCCTGCCGGCGCCTGGCAATCTCACGGCATCCCCAGGGGATGCGCTCGTCACCCTGAAGTGGTCAGCAGTCAACACGGCAGCCAGCTACAACGTTTATCGCGGGACAGCGGCCGGCGGCGAGTCGGCAACGCCCATCGCGACGGGCCTTACTACGACGATGTTCGCGGACACGAGCGTGACCAACGGCACGAAGTTCTTCTACAAGGTTGCTGCCGTGAACGGCGCCATCACGAGCCCCCTGTCGAACGAAACAAGCGCCACCCCAGCCCCACTCCTGCCGGCGCCCGCAACGTTGACCGCAGCGCCCGGCAATGGCCAGATCGTTCTTTCGTGGACCGCCGTTCCGGGCGCTGTCCGCTACAGCATCTATCGTGGAACCGTAACGAATGGCGAACTGCCGGCGCCGGTGGGATACGCGACTGCGTTGACCTTCACCAACACGGGCCTCGCCAACGGCACGCAGTATTTCTACAAGGTCGCCGCGGTGAATCTGAATAATATGGCGGGAACCCAGTCCGATGAGGCGAGCGCCACGCCGGTCGGGCCTCCCCCGGCGCCTACTGGGCTTTCGCCCGCGGCCGCGGACAAGCAGATCACTCTGACCTGGAACCCGGTTCCGGGAGCCGATTCATACAACGTCTACGCCGGGGTTGCGGCGAACGGTGAGGGCGCCACGCCTGTCGCGGCGGGTTTGACGGCCGCTACGTTTGTCAACACCGGCCTCATCAACGGCAATGTCTATTTCTATAAGGTCACAGCCGTCAACTCCATCGGCGAAGGTCCGAGATCGGCTGAAGTCAATTCCTCGCCGATCGGCGCGCCACCCACGGCGGATCCGGAAACTCTCGCCGCCTTCCGTCTGCTGCGGCAAGCCACTTGGGGTCCCAAGCCAGGCGATGCCGATCGCGTCAAACAAATCGGCCGCTCGGCCTTTCTCCAGGAACAATTCGCGGCGCCGGCCTCCGTTTATCCTGACACGCTGTATGCCATGTCCGTGGAATCGACGCAGGAACATTTCATGCGTCTCGCGATCACCGGCAACGACCAATTGCGGCAACGCGTGGCATGGGCGCTTCACAAAATCTGGGTGGTGTCCGCCGTCGAGGTGGACAACGCCTACGCCATCGTGCCGTACCAGCGCATCTTCATGAACAGGGCATTCGGAAACTACCGTGACCTGATGACCGACATCACGCTTAGCCCAGCGATGGGCCGCTACCTCAACATGCTCAACAACCGCGCTCAGTCCGTCACCGGCGCATTGCCGAATGAGAACTACGCTCGCGAATTGATGCAGTTGTTCACGCTTGGCCTTGTCAAGCTCGGTCCGAACGGGGCGCCGCTGCTCGATGCGCAGAATCACACGATCCCCACCTACACCGAAGCGGACGTCAAAGAAATGGCCCGCATCTTTACAGGTTGGACCTTCGGCGACGGAAATCCCTCGACGATTCCAACGGGCGTCGCTGGAGAAAACTTTCTTGTTCCGATGGAAGCCGTGGAGCGGTTCCATGACACGGGCGCCAAGACCGTGCTTGGTGTGGATTTCCCGCCCGCGCAGACTACCAGGCAAGACCTGGATCAGGCGCTCGATCTGATCTTCGCCCATGACAATCTGCCTCCATTTGTCTCGAAGCAGTTGATACAGATGCTCGTGACCTCGAACCCCAGCCCTGCCTACATCGGCGCGGTTGCCGACGTCTTCCGCGACAACGGCAGCGGCGTGCGCGGCGATCTGGCCGCCGTTGTCCGCGCGGTGCTCGAAAATACTGAAGCGGGCCTGGGCACGAACACCGCTGGCAAGCTGATGGAACCGGCGCTGTTGGTGATCGCCCAGGTGCGAGGGTTGAATGCGACAGTGGTCGATCACCCGTTTATGAGTGACCTCGCCCAGGAAATGGGACAACGCGTCTTCTACCCGGGCTCGGTGTTCAGCTACTTTTCGCCGGGCTACCGCATTCGCGGCACGACGATCGCGGGACCCGAGTTCCAGATTCTGACCACGGTCACCGCTTTGTCGCGCACGAACTACACGGCCTCGCTGATTAGCGGCCGCTTCGGCGCCGACGTCGTCATCGACTTCACGGCCTTCACCAGCCGCGCCAGCGATCCGGCAGCGCTCACCGATTACTGCAATCTGCTCTTCATGGGCGGCCAGATGTCCGTGGAACAACGCAACGAAATCATCAACGCCATCCGTGTCACGCCCGCAAGCGACCTGATGGAACGCACACGCACCGCCCTCTATCTCACGCTTGCCTCAGCTCAGTACCAGGTCGATCGATAACCAACACAAGAGGAGAACATCGAACATGAATATCCGGAATCGCCGGGACTTTATCAAGAGCTGCTGTGGACTCGGAGCCGCCGGCGTCAGCGCCCATTTGACACGCCTGGGAATCGTATCCGCACAAGCACAGACCACTTCGACCTACAAGGCGCTGGTTTGCGTGTTTCTCTTCGGCGGCAACGACTCGAACAACATGATCGTGCCGATTGACTCGCGCTACGCCGCGTACAAGACCATGCGCGGCGCCGTCGCGCTGCCGCAGGCTTCGCTGCTCACCGCGGGAGCGAGCGGCTACGGCCTGCACCCGAACCTCGGCAATATGCAGCGTTATTACAATCAGAAGCGCGCGGCGCTGGTTTTTAATGTCGGAACCCTGGTGCGCCCGACGCCGAAGTCCGCGCTCAACACCACGCCGCTGCCCCGCAACCTGTTCTCGCATTCCGATCAGACCCAGCAGTGGCAGAGTTCGGACCCCAACGGCGGAGGCACAGGCTGGGGCGGACGCATCAACGATCTGGTGGTTGCCCAGAACACGGGTTCTCTGCCTCCTGGCGTTTCTCTGCAGGGCGGCAACGCACTGTTTCTCTCCGGCCCGACTACGAAAGGTTTGAACTACACCAACTCGGGCAGCTTCGGTCTGGACACCTTCGGCAATGGCCAGGCGATGGACGCGCGGCTTGCCTCGCTGCAGCGGGTGCTTACCTTCGATACCGGCCTGCAAATGGTCGGATCGGCAAATGGCGTACTCGGAGACGCCATCCGGTCCGCACAGGAAATCAATGCCGCGCTCAACAGCGCGCCGGCGCTGCCCGTCACGTTTCCCAACACGGGGCTGGGACAGCAACTGGCGCAGGTGGCGCGCATTATTTCCGTGCGCGGGGCGCTCGGCATGAACCGGCAGATCTTCTTTGCCGGTATGGGCGGGTTCGACAACCATGAGGACCTGGTGTCCAAGCAGGCGGTCCTCATGTCGCAGATTGACTTGGCATTCAATGCCTTCCAAACGACGATGGAAAGCACCAGCATGGCGCCCAACGTCACGCTTTTCACCGAGAGCGAGTTCAACCGCACGGGCGATTCCAACGCGAATATCGGCACCGATCACGCCTGGGGCAGCCATCATATGGTGCTCGGCGGCGCGGTCGCGGGGGGCGCTACTTATGGATCGTTCCCGGTGCACCAGTTGAGGGGGCCAGACGATTCGGGTTCGCGCGGAAGCTGGATTCCCACTACATCGCTCGATCAATACGCCGCCACCATGGGAGGCTGGTTCGGAATTCCCGATGCGCAGCTCGTGCAGATCTTTCCGAACCTCGCTAACTTCACGCCGCAGCGGCTGGCGTTCCTGGGTTAGTCAAACGGAGGCGCCGGCTCCTTTTTGGGTCCCGGAGGATCTGGCGCTTCGGTTCACATCTTTGCGGCTACATACCCGTAGTAGTTCCACAGAAATTGCTTGATGTTCATCTTCAGCGTGCCGTACGGCACGTTTCGAATGGCGCCCCATGTGTAGGCCTTGAAACTGACCGACGAGGCCGGATCCTCTTCGATTCCCGTGATGGTCATCGTGGAGGCCAGCGCAATCCAGTGGTCCGGCGTTACGCTCGCCGACTGGACATTGTTCTGCTGGCTCGAAACCATGTTGGAGTTGATCATCAACGCCACTTTGTATCCGCGCGAAAACAGGGAACTCGCCTCCCGGGCGTTCTTGAGATCCTTCACAAACCAAATGTTCGCCTCGTTCTTCACGTCCGAATAGCCGGCGGCGCGCAGCCATTTTTCCTTGCGGCTGGGAATCGTCATTGCCGCCACGTCGTCATCGGAGGACTGATAGTCGAAGAACCAGTTGTCCGAATCGCGAATGCTGGCGAGAATGATCCAGTCCACCGGCGCAATCGGGTTGGTGGGAGGGATCATGAAGCGCTTGACGTCCGAGCCAGGCTTGATGCTCAGGTCCTTGATCTTGGCTTGCCCCGTTTTATACAAGCTGATCACGGCCTTGACATATTCCACGGGCCGGTCAATTGCGATGTCGCGCGTGAAGTCCGCGGGACCGCACAGACTGGTCTTGTTTTGATTGATCGTGTCGGGCTTGTCCACCCGCTCCTTGAGGGGTTCAATCAGATCGGCTTTTGCGATGTTTGGCCAGACGTCGGCATTCGGGCCTGCCGCGAATTCATCTACGAGCGCTTTGGCGTCATCCTGTGCGGACATGTATCTCTACTCTCCTCGATTCTTATTCTTACCTCTCTTCAAGCGCAGTGCGCCATCTGTTTCTGTCAGAAATCTTTGGGGTCGCCGGCCGCATCGGGCGCCCCGACTTTTCGTACAGTAGAGTTCGTGGGTATGCACACATGAGCGGCGCCTTCGCGCCAGCGCCATTTCCGGCCGATCAGGAAGCGCGCCTGATCATTCGCGACTCTCTCCAAGAGTCTTTGCTTGTGGAGGCTTCGGCCGGCACGGGCAAGACTTCTGAACTGACCCGCCGTATCGTCAACCTGCTCAAGAGCGGACTCGGCCAGGTAGAAAACATCGTTGCTGTCACCTTCACGAACAAGGCCGCAGGCGAGCTGAAGATCCGCATCCGCCAGGGTCTCGACGATGCGCGCGCCGCTGCGGAATCCGATGCCGAAATCGCGAACCTCGAGCGCTCGCTGTCGCGCCTCGAAGAAGCCTTCATCGGCACCATCCACGCGTTCTGTGCGCAGATTTTGCGCGAGCGTCCTGTCGAAGCGCGCGTCGATCCTGCATTTGAAGAGATCACCGAAACGGAGTCCGCCCGCGTCTTCAACGAGGCCTTTCAACGCTGGTTTCAGGATCGCCTCGCGCAGGAATCTCCCGGTTTACGCCGCGCCCTCGCGCGCCTCGCCTGGCCCGACCCATGGGACAGATTGCCACCCCTCGAACAACTCATGCTGGCAGGGCGAAAGCTGCTCGAATGGCGCGACTTTCCTTCCCCTTGGCGGCGCGAACTGTTTGGCAGGCGCCAGAAGATCGACGAACTGTTGCAGCGCATAGAGGACCTCGCCGGCATCGGCCGCCGCGCGCGCAACGCCAACGACCTCTTTGTCCAGACGCTCAAGCCGCTCAACGAATTCCGGGCCCGCACGTATCAGCACGAGCACGTCCCGGTGGACTACGACACGCTCGAGGCGCTACTCGTCAAGCTGAATCGCGAAATGCAGAGCGAATCGCGCAAAGGTTCCGGCCATTACGGCGAAGGCATCACCCGCGATGAGGCCGTGCTCGCGCGCGACCAGGTGCGACAACTGCTGCGCGACTTTCAGATCCGCGCCGACGCCGATCTCGCATCCGTCCTCAAAGACGAGATGCAGGATCTCATTGCAGGCTACGAACGGTTGAAGAAGAAATCCGGCAAGCTGGATTTTCTCGACCTGCTGCTGTTTGTCCGCAATCTCGTGCGCGACAACACGGTGGTTCGCCAATACCTGCAGCAACGCTACACGCACCTGTTCGTGGACGAGTTTCAGGATACCGATCCGGTGCAGGCCGAGACGCTGCTGCTGCTGGCCGCTGACGATCCCAACGAATCCGACTGGCGCAACGTGACGCCTTTGCCGGGAAAGTTCTTCGCGGTTGGCGACCCGAAACAATCCATCTACAAGTTCCGCCGCGCAGACGTGTTGCTCTACCGCGGCATTCAGGACCGGCTCACAGGCCGCGGCGTCCGCCACGTGCGTCTCACGGTTTCATTCCGTTCCGTGCGGCCGATCCAGCATTTTGTGAACGCAGCCTTCCGCCCCGCGATGACCGGCGATCAACTCAGCGGACAGGCCGTCTATTCGGATCTCGAAGAGCACTGGCCGGCCTACGAAGATCAACCCGCGGTGATCGCGCTGCCCGTGCCACGGCCCTATGGCGTCCGTAACGTCACCAAAGAAAAGGTGAACCTCAGCCTGCCCCCGGCAGTCGGAGGATTCATCGAGTGGCTGCTGCGCAAGAGCCATTGGAAGGTCCGCGATCCGGAAGGCGGCAACCTTGAAATCCCGATCGCCGCCCGCCACATATGCATCCTGTTCCGCCGCTTCGTCAACATGGGCGAAGACGTCACGCGTCCCTACGTGAAGGCGCTCGAAGCGCACCAGATTCCGCACCTTTTGGTTGGTTCGCGTTCCTTTCACAAGCGTGAAGAGGTGGAAACCCTGCGCGCCGCTCTGACGGCCGTCGAATGGCCCGATGACGAGCTTTCGGTCTTTGCGACGCTCAAGGGTTCGCTCTTTGCGATCGAAGACGCACTGCTGCTGCGCTATCGCATCGAGATCGGCAAGCTGCATCCTTTCGCCGATCGGTCGAATGAAATCGGGTCTGAGTTCCTTCCCATCTGCGAAGCCCTCGACCTGCTGCGGGACCTCCACCGCCGGCGCAATTGGAAGCCGGTAGCCGACTCGGTTCACGCGCTCCTCGAGTTCACTCGCGCCCACGCCGGCTTTGCGCTACGCCCCGCCGGACAGCAGGTTCTGGCCAATGTCTACCGTGTCGCGGACCTCGCGCGGAATTTCGAAATTACCGGCGGAATCTCGTTTCGAGGCTTTGTGGAAGAGCTGAATCGCCAGGCCGAACGCAGCGATGCGTCGGAAGCGCCCGTGCTCGAATACGCATCGGACGGCGTACGCCTGATGACGGTTCATACGGCCAAAGGACTCGAGTTCCCCATTGTGATCCTCGCCGACATGAAGGCCAACCTCACCGCCCGTGAACCGGACCGCTTCATCGACAACGATCGCGGCCTCTGCGCCACACGCATTCTGCGTTGCGCACCGTGGGAACTCCGCGAAAACGAGTACGACGAGCTGGAACGGGAAACGGCGGAAGGCGTGCGCGTGGCCTACGTTGCCGCCACACGCGCCCGCGATTTGCTGGTGGTTCCGGCGGTGGGCGACGAAAAGCAAGACGGCTGGTTGTCACCGCTCAACAACGCCCTGTTTCCCCCGGTCGATGATTGGCGCGCCGTCGAACATGCCGCCGGATGCCCGGCGTTCAAGGGGCATGAAACGGTCCTTGACCGGCCGGATCCGAATGACGACGGCAAGTCGGTGCGCCCTGGCCTGCACCGTCCGCAGGTGGGCGAACACGAGGTGGTTTGGTGGGATCCGCTCGAACTCAACCTCGAGACGGATACTCAGTATGGGCTGCAACAGGAAGACCTGCTGATCGAGCACGAACCGGAGTCCTCACGCGGCGCGAAGCAATACGAGCAATGGAGGCTGGACCGTGCGCGGGCTCTCGAGCGCGGTCAGCGGCCTTCCGAGCGGTTGCTGTTGGCGAGCGCCAACGAGGAGGCGGCGGATCCGCCGGACGCGGTTGCGGTGGAGAAGGCGACGATTGTGCACGAGAGCGCCGATCGCCCCCGTGGACGCCGCTTCGGCGTTCTGGTGCACGCAATCCTGCGTGACGCCGCGCTCGATGGTTCGGACCTGGAAAGATGGTCGCAGATCCACGCGACGCTGCAGAATTGCGATCGCGAAGAGCAGGAGTCCGGGTTAGCTGTCGCCCGCGCCGCCTTGCGGCATGAACTGTTCGACCGGGCCCGCAAAGCGGATCAATGTCAGCGGGAGTTTCCGGTGACCCTACGCCTCCCGGACGGCCGGATCCTCGAAGGAGTGATCGACCTCGCGTTCCGCGAAGAAGGCGCCTGGGTGATCGTGGACTTCAAGACGGCGGCCTCCCCGGGCGAAGACCCGGGACGCTTCGAGAGGCAGGTCCGCTGGTATGCCCACGCGTTACGGCAGATCGAAAAAGCGCCAGTCGAGGCCTGGATCCTCAGTATTTGATCGTCGCCGGCGAAGCTCACTGTCCCAGTGTCGCGAGGATTGCAAGGTTTAGGGACAGTGACAATAAAGCGACATCACACGGCAGTTTCATGCTACGGACAAGATCTCATCCCGCACCAGATGGAGGCGAATGCGTTCGGGCTTTGGCCGGTCGAAGTAAAACGCAGCCGTCGCCTCGAGAACATTCGTGCGCAACTCTTCCCAAGTGTCGCCTTGGGTGAAGATGTTTTCTGTCAAGCACTCCGCGCAATAGCCGCCGTCGGCATCCTGGACTGCCTCAAAAACCAGATCAGCCATATGCTTCATGATACTGCCGGCCTCTAGCGGGCTGCAGGTTGTGGCTTGCCTGGCCACAATCGCCACGCCAGCAACATCGTCAGGATCTGAACCGTCACGATGAGACCTACCACCCCCGGCCATCCGTAGGCCTTCCATACCGGACCAGGCGCCGCGGCGCCCGTGCTGCCGCCGATGTTGTACATCATCACGTACAAGCCCACGGCGAGGGCGCGATTGGTCTTGGTGGCGATGCCAATGAATCCGTTCGAACAGGTCTGGGCGACAAAAACCGCATTGCATACGAGCGCCAGGCCCGCAATGATGACGATTACGTTCGGAACCATCGTCAGCAGAATGCCGCAAGCGCCCGCTGCGATACCGCACACCAGCACCAGCCGGTGGCCGTACCGGTCGATGTAGCGGCCGGCAATCGGAGTCACCACCGCGCTCGTCAGATACACGAAGAACAGCGAGCCCAGGACTGATGTTGGCAGCGAAAACGGCGGCTGCGCCAGATAGAAGTTGATGTACGTGAAGGTCGAGATCAGCGAGAAGAAAACGCAGAATCCAACCGCGTAAGTGGCGAGCAGTAAAGGATTGCCGAAGTGCTCGCGAGCCGCGGACCAGAACCCGTCCGCAGGCGGAGCGCCCTTCTTGCTTTCGACCGGCATGAACCGCCAGATGATCACCGCGCTCAACAGATTCAAGCCGCCCAGCAGCAGAAACACATTGTGCCAGTCGTACTTCGACGCGATGAAGCCCGCCAGGAACCGCCCCAGAAATCCGCCGACAACAGTGCCGCCGACATAGGATGCCATGCCGCGTCCCGATTCTGCCGCCCCCCACTCATCGTGGATGTACGCGATCGTCACGGCGAAGATCCCTGGCGTGAAGACGCCCTGCAGGAAGCGCCAGAACAACAACACAGGGAGTCCATCGGCGAAGGCCGCTGCGAGAGTGGACACAGCCAGGGCGAAGCCTGCAATCACGATCGTTTTCTTGCGTCCGATGCGGTCTGAAATGCGCCCTGCCATCGGCGCGGTGAGCGCCATGCCAAGCGTGCTCGCCGTCACCGTCAGACTCGCCAGAAACTCGCTGATGCTGAGCGCCTTTCGCAAGACGGGCAGGATGGGCTGTGTGGCGTAAACAGTCAAAAACGCGCAGAAACCTGCGAAGATGACTGCAAGTGTGCGTTCAATTCGGCGTGAGATTTCTCTAGGGTACCACTCAGTGTTTTTGCGCCGCGTTCTTCCACTCGAACGGCAGAACGTCCGGAACCACGCTCACTTCGGTCGTAAATTTGAAGGGATGCTTGCCTCCGCTGGGATACACGAGTTCCACGAAGAAAGCCGTGTATCCGGAAGCCGGTTTCGCCACGCGCCCTTCGTAAACCCCTTTGGCTGTTTCAGACAGCGGAGTGCTGGTATACGCCTTGCCAATGACGTCCAACCGGAAGTCGCGAGCCTTGGGGTTCGACGCTTGCCACAGGTTGACCTGCTCGGGTTTGTCCTGCGCCTCGACGCGGATGGAGCCATCCGCTGCCGACTTCTTCCACGTGAACCGCGGCCGCGGAGTGTTGGTCAAAACCGATTCGTAGAAAGCGGTCAGGCTTTGCACTGCGTCCGACCCGGCCAGGTTGTGCTTGGCGTTCGGCACATAACGGATGTGTTTCTCGCCCTTCAACTCCCTGTAGTAAAACTGGGAATTATCGGGTAGAAAGAACTCATCCCCCGAGGCGTTCACCATGAACTTGGGCAGCGTCAGCCGGTCGCGATATTCGTATGGATCTTCCACCTTCAAGACCTCGCGATACTCCGGCGTCCCGATCTTGCCGGGAAACAGGCCCGCTTCCACGTAATCCTTCAGCGCCGGCGAAAAGAATCCGTACGCTTCGTAGTGATGCCGCGTGATCGCCTCGCTATTCAGCGCGTCAATCACCATCGGCATGATTGCTGAAACGCGCTTATCCGTGAGGCCGACGAGCCAGGTGGTCCAGCCTCGTTTCGAACCGCCCGCCACCACAAACTTGTCGATTTCCACCTTCCGCCGGGTCTTCATGAAATCCTGAATCGCGTCGAGGGCACGCACGCCGCTCTTCACCATCGCGAGTCGCACCAGCCAGGTGTCGTCTTTGGTCGCGAAATGTTTCACACGCGTATAGGCAATAATGTCGTCTTCGACCCGGCCGCGATTCGGCGTGTCTGTGAAGAACAGCGGCTGGTTGGGAACCTGCCCAAGGTCCGCGACAACCGAATTTGTATCGCGGGCGATCTGCGCCGCGCGATCTGGAATCTTCGTTGGCGCCGGATTCTTGTTCGAACCGCCGCCAATGAACAAAAGCGCCTGTTTGTGCTTGATTTCCGCAGGTTGCACGACGGTCAGCCAGTGCTTCCACACCGGCCGGTCCACATCCTTCGCCGTCCGCCACGTCTGCGAGGTGAGTTCGAGCACATGGGCCTTCAGACCGTCTGGAGCATCGATCGTCTCGACCAGTTTCCATCCATAGACATCATCTGGTTGGTGAACGTACTTGTCGAGCGAACTCGTGGCGGGTTGTGCGGCGGAGACTGCCAATAAAAACGGCAAAGCGGCAACGGGAAAACGCATTTGAATATGCATATCACGGTGCCGCTTGCCTCGTATTGAAGTTATTGACTAGTAGCCGACGGCGGGTTGTTCCGTCTTATTGAGATTGACGCCGTTCCGCCAGGTGTTGAGGCAGGTGGGATGCGAGAAGGGTCCGGCGCCATCGACTGATGAGTACAGAATGTCGTCGGCCAGCGCTCCGCCGGCTGGGTTCATCGCGCCCAGGTCGCGCACGCGTTTGGCGATCTCATGATCGGCGCACGAGGTGTCGCCGGAAACGCCAAGGCCGCCGATGATCTTTCCGTTTTTGTACAGAGGCACGCCGCCGCCAAAGAAAATCAAGCCTCCGGCGAGGCCGTTTTGCCGGTTCTCGCCGCTGCCTGTGCCGCCGGGCGTAGGCAAGTTTTCAGGGTTGAACAAATTCGATTGCCCGAGGCTATTGAGCGATCGGCCGGGCTGCGTGAAGGTGTACAGGCGGGCGGTGGAAAGAGCGAAATCGTCGAGACTGAAGGCGTTTGCCGTGTACGCTTTCGCCTTGGCGATCGCCTGACTGCCGGGCCAGACGCCGCGCGGATCCGCCGTGGAGGCGACGACTGTGCAAAGTTCGCCATCCTTGTTCACAATGGCGCCCCACATCTTCGCGCCGCCAAAAAGGCCTCCTACGCCGCCAGCCGTTGCCGCCTGCTGCAGCCAATGCTTCAATTGGGCCTCGGAGGGAATGCCGGAACACTTGCCGTTTCCATCGGCAAGTAGACAGCAAGGCAGAATCATCAAACCGAGCACAACGATTTTCTTCATATGCGAACATACTCCTCTATAAATTGGCGGATCGAGTCCGCCTAGGCAGGGAGTATACGCCGCCTACATTACAAAGAAAAGGGGTTCCCGTTACAGAACGCCAAACTGCTCGAATGCTTCCACGGCGCTCATTCCCGCGGCAATTGCCACCCGAACCCGGTTCTCCGTCGACGCCTTCTCGAGCGCCCGGCGAACCGCTTCTTCTTCCGCTGCCTGGGGAATCACGATCACGCCATCGAGGTCGCCTACCACAATATCGCCGGGAGTCACCTGTACCTGACCGATGGTCACCGGGATGCGGAAGTCCACCACCGAGCCGCGTCCGCGCTGGTCCTGCGCGAAACGGCCGGTCGAAAACGTCGGAAAGTTCAGCGCCAGAATCCCGGGCGTGTCACGCGACATGCCATGCAGCACGGCGCCTGCCGCCCCGCAATGCATCGCGCGTGTGGACATCAGCTCGCCCCACAGAGCGTATTCCTGCGACTCGCCCGCGGCCAGGTAAACTTCGCCAGGTTTCAAATCGTCGAGCGCAACAAGCATCTTGCCAAACGGCGATGCGCCTTCTTTTTCGATGTCGGCTTCGAGCACGGGCATCGCGCGCCCGACCACCACCATATCGTCCCGCAGAGGGCGGATTTCCTTGGGCAGAAACTGCCTGCGGAACCCCATCGCGTCGAGCACATCGCCGATCACCGCGCTGAACAGATGCTTTCGAATGTCGTCCAATGAGGTTGCCCGCGCAACACTCACGAGTTGGCTACCTTTTCCCAGGTGGCTTCCTTGCCAGTGACGCAGGCCTGCAAAGCCATCACCGCGGTCATGTTGCTGACGGCGCCCCACAGCGCGGCGTTCTCGAGCTTGCCGGTGCGCGCGCCTTCGATGAACTGATTCACGTTGTCCTGCGTGATGTCGTATTTGGTCACGGCTTCTTCGACATCGGGCTTGCCCATTCGATGAATCTTGTAGCCCCTGCGAGACGTATGCACCACGCCCTTCTCGCAGATGAACGTTTCCGAAACATCCTGCCAACCGGGGTTGCCGAACTGGTTGGCGGAGTAATTGAAGATGATGCCGTCGTCGAACTGAAAGGTCACTGAGAGGTTGTCGAAGATGTTGCCCTTGTGCCGCTGCACCTGCGACCCGTAGCCGCACGCCTTCACCGGATGCTTGCCCATGAACCAGTTGACGACGTCGATATTGTGGCAATCCTGCTCGATGAGGATGTCGCCCGACAGTTCGCGGTAAAAGAACCAGTTGCGGATCTTCTCTTCGCTCTCGGCGTGGCCGGTTTTGATCGCTGGTCCGCCGCCCATCCACGCTGCTCGAACCTGCTTGATCGCGCCCAGTTCGCCGGATTGCACCACGTCGAAAGCCTTGCGGTAATCCGTGCCGTAGCGTTGCTGAAAATCCATCGAGATGCGCTTGGTGGGGTCGGCCTTCTTGGCTGCGGCGAGCACGCGGCGGCAGCCCGGGGCGTCCACGCCAGCCGGTTTTTCGAGAAAGATGTGCTTGCGGGATTTGACGGCGGCTTCGAAATGCTCCGGATGGAGAAACGCGGGCGTCGCGATCAATACCGCATCGACATCAGAAGCGAGAATGTCCTGGAACTTGGTGAACGACTTGGCCCCGGAGTACTTCGCGCCCGCGGCATCGAGCTTGTCCTGATAGATGTCGCAATAGGCGGAAACGCGCGCAAACTCGTTCTTGGCGAAGATGCCACTGACGTACATGCCGCGGTTGCCGCAGCCGATGAGTCCTATGGACAAGGCGGAATTTGCTTGTGAACCGAGCGCAGTCGATGCGCTCATAATGGAGAACGCAGCCGCGCTCTTGAGAGCGTCGCGGCGCGAGATGGGGTGTGTCACCCCTTTAGCCTATAACAACAACTATCGGTAGGCATCCTTGCGATTCTGAATCCGGTTGATACGAATTGTGTGAGGATCCAGATAAGAGAACCGAATGCGAAAGTCGCCAACACGGAGGCGGTACTCAGGTGGGTCAACGCCCTGCAACTTCTTGATATCACCAGGGGCGCCGACAGTTAATCGCTGGATAGCGGCGGCGATTCGGATGCGGGTTGGCCGGTCGAGCGCCTTTAGATCCGCTTCGGCCCGATCGGTAAGGAGGACGAACCTCTTCACGAAGGTTCTTTGTAGTTGCTAACTTCTTCCATGGTCAAGCCCAGTTCTGCAACGACGTGATCCAAGGGAATTCCCTGATTGTGTTTGAACCACTCGCGGGAGGCCTCGATATCTCGCAATTCTTCTTCTGTGACGGGTTCGTCGTCGATCTCGGCGGTCGCTAGCGCGCGTTCGAAGGGATCGAGCAAGACTTCCAGAAGGCCAACGACAGCGGATAGCTTTTCCGGCGCCAGGCGGTCAATCATTCCGTGCGCGAGCTGCTTCTGCTGTCGAGTGACCTCGGAATTCATTGGTTCTCCCTTATTCGCAAGTCTATCGAGTTACTGCGGAGGTTTCTCGGTGGTCTTGTCTTCCGGCAGAGCGTCCGGCGTGAACGTAATCACGGACTCCGTGCCGAACTTGCGGTAGGCGCGGAACTCCAGTTCGTTCTTGGTCAGCAACTTGCCACTGCGCGACTTCACCACCGACTTCAACGGCAGCAGATATTCCGCCTCGCCGATCTTGGTGAACTCATAATCCAGCACCTGTTCCACCTTCTGAATCGGATAGTCCACCGGAATGTCTTCCGCCTGCAGCGTCATGCGCGTAATGAGTCCCGTATCGACATCCGCGTAAACCAAGCCCCGGTACCCGGCGATGATGGTGAGCGGTTTGGAGTTCGGACTACCGCTCCACGAGATCGAGAATTTCGAACGCGGCTGGATCACGCGATACGCAAAGACATGCTGCAAACGGCCGCGCAGCTTCGCCCAGCGTTCCCAGCCGAACTCAGCGCGCACGGACGGCTCAAATAGATCGCGAATCAGCGTGCCGAACTCGCCGCTCGATGTCGTGCCGCCCAGTTGCTCGTGCGATACCTCGGTTACAGCCCGGTTGTTGACCAACACCACCTGATAGTTTTCGCGGTGGTCCGTATAGCTCAAGCGCTCCGTGATGGTGTCCGCCAGTTGCCAGAATTCGAGCCCTGCCTGATCGTAATAACGGCGCGTGACCTGCGTGCACAGAAAGTTGGGCAACTGGTTGATGTAGTTCCGCGCGTACTCCGTCACTCGCTCCAACAGCCTTTCCTGCTCTTCCGCCGATGGTGGGGGCATGGGCGCGGCCTCCGGTTTGGGCTGCGGCTTCGGCGCATCAGGCAGCGAAGCTGTGGTTGTCATCATCTCCCGCAGCACATTCACCGTCCGTGGACCCGCCCCGTAGCCAATCAATTCCTCGATCCCACGGTCCGTAAGCTTTTGTGTGATTTTGACTTTCTTGAGGAATTCCGCGACCTTCCGGTCGTCGTGTTTGAGTTGAACAGAGGACTTGATGAAGGCGCTCAACTGATCGAACGTCAACTTCATGGGTTCGACCGCCAAAGCCGAAGCCATGGCGAAAATCGACACGATTAGGGCTTTGCGCAAGAACTTCATTTCGAAAATAGACGTTTCTTCTTCTTCTCAGGTTGCACGTTCGACAGCCCCTGGGCGTCGATCGCCGCCTGCGCCAGGGGCGCCATGATTCGATAGCCCGCTGCGTTGGGATGCAAACCATCCTCGGCGAGGTCCGCCTTGAGCATCCCGGCTTTATCGGCGAGCGCAGTGAAATAGTCCAGGTAGCCGAAGCCGTTCGATGCACAATAGCGCTTCAGCCAATCGTTCAACGCCAGAATACTCGCCGGGGGCCGTTGCCGGCTGCGCTCCCAATCCGGATTCTGGTCTTTGTGGTAGTCCGAAATAGGCAGCACCGAGGCGAAAACTACTTTGATTCCATGCAGTTTGGCGAGCGCGGCGATCATTGTATAGTTGTTGGTGACGGTAGAGACCGGCGTTCCGCGAGCCAGATCGTTTGTGCCCGCTAGGATCACCATCGCGTTTGGACGCAGGTCGATCACGTCGGCTTTCATGCGTCCCAGCATCTCGCCGGTCACTTGGCCTGAAATGCCTCGGTTCACATAGTCCTTGCTTCCGAAATACTCATTCAGCCGCCAGCCGTCGGTGATGGAATCGCCAAAGAACACGACTCTTTGTTGCGCTGCGCTCGGTGGGGCCAATCTTTGGTTCGCCTCCTCGTAGCGTTTGAGGTTGTCGCGGTCGGCCGGACGCAAACGGGCCTCGGCGTTGTCGAGCAGTGCACGGAAGTGGATCTCCAGCCGCTCGGCAATGCCCTTTAGTTCCACCATTTGCGCGAGGGTCTCGCCCGGTAGCGGATACGGCTTTTGCACGGCGTCGAGAAGGCTCGCGTAGGCGCGCAGGTTGGTCAACAGCGAGTAAGTGTAAGCCGTGTGGTTGGGCCGGGATCGCAGGTTGATACGCGTCTGCTTCAGCGACTCCTGCAATGGCGCGGAAGAGCGGCCCAGATCCGGGATCGCAAGCGAGGTCGCCTCCACCAGTTGCCACGAACGGTCGGCCATCTTCAGCACATCGGCGTTGCTCAACAGCGGGGACGATGTCGGACTCTGCGCCGCAAGGCCAACGCAGGCGGCGGCGAACAGGGCGGCGATTCTCAAATCCGGTCCTCTTTTTCGAGCTGCAGCGTGATGGTTCCCACCGCGACATTCAGCTTCAATTTGATTTGCACCGGCAGACGCTTCTCGTCTTCCGACACCCAGATATGGACCTTGGCGGAGCGTTCGTAAAGGATGCCGTTGAACAGAAACGCCTCATAACGCAGGGTCTTGTACCGGCCGGCCTTGGTCTTGATCTCTTCCCATTCCTGCGCTTCGACGCGGACATCGGACGATTTCTTGCCGTCGCTCATGTGGATGGTCGCCGATTGGCCCGGTTGCAGCCGCATGGTCCGCAACTGATAGAGGCCTCCCAATACGTCCTGCACGCAGTCCGGTATCGCGATCTCCACCTGTTTCACGATATTGTTCTTGACCAGATCTTTCTCGAGGTAGGATGCCTTGCTGGACGTCCGGTCGTATTTCACCGTGGTTTCGCGCTGCCGTTTGCCTTCGAAAGACGATAGAAACGAGTCCGTGGCGCAGAAACCGCTTTCGTAATGCGAACGGTATCGATCAGTGACCTTGAAGAGCTTCGAGACCAGGCCGGTCGATTCCAGGGTCAACTGCGAAGACCAGCCCTTGTTCGCCGCCGGTGGATTCTGGTTCAGGCTCAGGGTTGCAATACCGGCCGTGATCAGCCGCCATTCCACGCCGTAGTGCAGCGTTTCGTGAGCCGGAAACACCGCGCTCGACTCGGCGCCCGCGAGGCTTGCGGCCATGACTCCTGCTATGATCGCTTTCGCGCCGGGCAATCGCTGCATGCACTACGAGTATAAAATGCCGCGCGGACCCTGTGCGGACGGCTATCGTAGTAGTAGCGCAAAATGATTCCAGAGTTGAACGCCGTCGAAGCCCGCGTGCTGGGCGCCTTGATCGAGAAAGACCTCACCACGCCGGAATACTATCCGTTGTCCTTGAACGCCTTGATGAACGCCTGCAACCAGAAGTCGTCCCGCGATCCGGTGGTGAACTACGACGACGGAACCGTCGAACAAACCTGCGACGCCTTGCGAGCGAAGGGGCTCGTCCTGGTCCATTCCGGATCCCGCGCCGTGAAGTACTCGCACCGCCTTTCTGAGAAATTCAACTTCGGCCGGCGGGAACTGCCGCTGCTGTGCATCCTTCTGTTGCGCGGCCCTCAGACCCTCGGGGAACTGCGCACCCGCACCGAGCGCATGTACGAGTTCTCCGATCTGGAAGAGGTGGAACACGTACTCCAGCAGCAGGCGGATCGCGCGGATGGTTCGGTCGTCAAACGCCTGCCGCCGCAGCCTGGCATGAAGGAGATGCGCTGGGCACACCTGCTCTGCGGCGAGCCTGCGACCATCGAAGCTGCTGTCGCCGCAACGCATTCCGCCGCCATCCACGACGGACGCCCGGACCGCATCGCGCTGCTCGAAAACGAGGTCGCTGCCTTGAAACAGGAAATCGACTGGATCAAACAAAAGCTAGCGGATTTGTTGAACTAACGTCCGATTCATCCCTATAGAATCGCGCTCCCGGGTGACTTTATTCCCGGAAATCAGCGTTGGAATAACTCTCCTCTGTGACGAGTCCAAACTCGTGAAGAGATTGGAAGCAAGGGCAGCCCGTGCATCGAAATATCACGGGAAATTGAGGGGGAAACGCACCTTCGGCGCGACTCCCTCAATAGCCGGCGAAGCCGGTCTGTTCTTGTCAATGCCTCAGTCGTCATCTTCACAACTCAACAAGGAGAGTCTGAATTCGCATGCAGAATGCAATCATGAAAACCGCGTTTGCTCTGGTGAGCGTCGCGGCGGTAGGGTCGGCTCAAATCGCGGGAGGCAACGCAGGTTGCACCACCGGAGCCGCTAACGCCGCCACCGGAGCCGATGTTCCCGCCACTTACTTCGGGCCAGCGCCGTCCACCGTCCAAAAGGAACTCGTCGGACCGCTGCAGTTGCTTACCGCGGGAAAGCTGGATCAACGGGCGGCCACCATTACGTTGCCGCTTTATAAAGGAAAGGTCCGGCAGGGGAACCGCACGGTCTGGTACATCCTCACCGACACCACCGATCGCGAAAACGCGGCGGCGCTCGGGTTGAATTTCTCGGCCAAGCTCTTCTACTCCGCAGTTTCGTCCCGGTCGGTGCGCACCGCCACCCTCGGAAACGACAGCATCCTGACCTTCGAGGCGGGTACTGTGGATTTCACGCCGGACCACGTCGTAACCCCCACGCCTGGCCCTCGGCCTTTCCCGCCCGCCGTGGCGAAGCCCGGTTCCGTTGGGGACAACAACTATAGCCCCCTCGTCCGCATCACCAATGCTGGCGGTCATATCTATAACGCGCCAATCATTGCCATGGGAGACAACGTCGAAGACTTCACCGATGCCGCGGGCAAGCCAAACAACAAGTTTGTCCACGATAAAGTCGTCTCCATCAACATCAGCAAGACCAACGACTTTGCGTCGACCGTGACGCTTGGTCTCACCACAGGCTTCAGCTTCGCCAAGCCGGTTCTCTACCTCAGCACCGAAGCCTCGAGCGAGACCGCCGCCGCGCTCGAAGGCGCCACGCTCGCCCCCGGCCTGCAGGACATCGAAGTCGGCAACGACGACAGCGCCTTCAGCGCAGTGGAGCGCCTGTTTCTGACCATCAACGGCCCGACCGGCTGCGACAACCCTCAGCGCCAGGGACTCTTCAGCGCCCTCACCGATGGGCGGGGCCCGCTGAATGTTCTCGGCGGCATCCCCACCGTCGCCACCGACTATAGTCCGATTTGGGATGTGAACGTCGGCGAGTGGACCCAACAGGCTATCGACCGGGGCTGGCGTTCGCGAGTGATCGACGAATTCCAGGTGCTGGCGCTCGTCGAGGCTGGCGCGATTACCGGTCCGGGCGGCGCTCCGTATGGTTCGGGCGGCTTCGTTGTCAACTGTCCGATTGTGTTCCGTTTCCTCTAGACCACCCTCTAACTTGGGCCGTTGCTCCCGCAGGGGGGCGCGGCCCCAAAAACCTGGATCTATGGCTATATATAGACTGTTTTCCACCATTGTTGCGATGGCGGTTGTAGCGATCGCTCAACCCCCGGCGGGCGCCAAGTTGAAAATCGTTCCGTCCGAAGCGCTCGATGGCCCGCTCTATGCTCCCTCGCAGGAGCCGCCTAAAAAGGAAACGCCCGTACGTCCGGCGATCCTCACCCTGAAACCCGCCGGCGACCCGATCTACCTCGAAACCGAACCGGCTCCCGGCGTCGATCGTGACAAATGGCGCACCTACCAGAGGCCCAAAGTGGAGCGGTTCAGCAAAGATGGCGAGGGTATCGCGATTCGCGGCTATGACCTGATCTCCTACCAGGAAGGCCACGCCGAAACCGGCCGCAAGGAATTCACGCATGAGTATGAAGGCGTCGAATGGCGCTTCACCTCCGCGGAACATCGCAATCTGTTCCGCCAGGATCCGCAACGCTACCTTCCCGAGTACGGCGGATTCTGCGCGTACTCCCTCGGACGCGGCTATCCCGCCACGGCAGATCCGAAGATGTTCGAGGTAGACGGCGCCCGGCTCTACCTGTTCTTTGATCAAGCCGCCCGCTTTGTGTGGAAGCAGGATCGATTGCGTTCCATCGCGGCGGCGGACAAGGCCTGGCCGAAGCTGCATCGCTAAGCTCGAGATTCGTGTTTTCAGCGCCTGCGCAATACACTAGGAACTGAACCCACGAATGGAACTTTGCGAAGAACAACAGAAGCGCCGGCAAGCGGTGCGCGTCCGGCGTGTGGACGAAGTCGGATCGCTCGACGAACTCTTCCGGCACTGCCTGCCGGCCTTCGGCGGCGCCTACTTGCGTCGTGTGTATACGATCCTCGACCGCGCCATCGGTCTCGGCTGCCCGCTGACCCTCGCGATCTCGGGCCCTGTCACGGTTTCCGGCCAGCACCAGACCTGGCTGATTCCGCTGCTCGAAACCGGCTGGGTGGCGTATTTGTCCACTACTGACGCGGTTTGTTATCACGACGGACACCGGTCGTTGAACGAACACCTTGTCGACCCCATTCACGAGGTCCCGATCTTTGGCGATGACGGGGCGCTGCGCGACGAGCGGACCATCCGCGTCACCGACATGGCGTTTGACGAGGACGTCCTGCTCGATCAGGACCGCTTTATCACCGCCCTGCTGCAGACCCCCGAGTTTCAGCGCAAGATGACGGGAACCGAGTTCCGCAGCCTGCTCGGCAAACACTACGCCGCGCAGGAACAAAAGAACGGCATCGCGCCTGGCTTGCTCGCGGCGTGCCATAAGCTCGCCATCCCGGTATTTGTTGGAGCGCCCGGCGACGGCAGCGTCTTTCTCAACTCCATGAAGCTGTGGGCGATGAAAACCGCCGGCCTGCTGCCGGACCATGCGTTCGACCTCGACCTCCATGGCGAGGTTTTCGAATCCTGCGCCTATCACCGCTGGGGACTGTTTGAAAGCGACGCCAAGGCGCTGGCGACCTTCATTCTCGGCGGAGGCGTGCCCAAGAATTTCAACCTGCAGCCGGAACCGGCGCTCGGACAGATCCTCGGCATCCCCGATGTTCGCGGCTACAACTTCGACGTCCAAATCACCACGGCCCCGGTAACGGATGGATCTCTTTCCTCGTGCCCGCCCGCGGAAGCCGTGACATGGGGCAAGGTGGACAAAGACACCTATCAGCATGCGACCGAAAGCATGCAGGCCGATTACTCGATCGTCATTCCGTTCCTCATCAAGGCGCTGCTCGAACGGCGGGCGAAGTTCGAGGATCTGCGCGAAAAGCTCGGCGAAGAGAAGCTGTTTGAGCGGCATCCGGAAGCGCGCGGCTTTCTGCGGGATCGCGCCGGATATCGTTTGTTCGAGAAGCGGGACGAACTCTGCCGCAAACTCGTCGAAGACGTACGGAACAATCGCGAATGGCTCAACGAATCGCTGCAATATCCCTTGCCGCCGCAAGCTTAACGCTCTTTGCGGCCTCTGGCGCGCGCGTCCACGAGGTGTCTTTTCCGGACTCCATAGGTGCGCCCACGGCGGCCTGGCTCGTTGAACCTGGGTCGCCGGTCAAGGGCAAGCGCTGCGCCGTGCTGTTTGTACATTGTTACGACAACGAAGCCGGCGACTCGAATCGCAACCAGTTTCTGCGGGAGGCAATTCCGCTGACCGAGAACGGGTGTGTGTCGCTGCTGATCGATACCATGTGGTCGCAAACGCCGTGGTTCCGGAAAAGGGATGCCTTGAAGGATTTCGAGAATTCCGAAAAGCAAGTGCGGGACCTCGCGAAGGCGCTCGATTTCCTGCTCGCCCAAAAGAACGTCGACCCCGCCCGCGTCGCTTATGTCGGACACGATTTCGGGGCCATGTACGGCATGGTGCTGTCCGCCCGCGACAAACGCGTGAAGGCCTGGGCTCTGCAGGCCGGAACGGCGTCCTTCAGCGACTGGTTCCTCTACTTCCCCAAGCGTGAGGGCGCAGACCGGCAAGCGGTGATCGACCGGCTGGCCCCGTTGGATCCTGCGAAGCACATCGGCAACGCCACGCCGTTGCTCCTGCAGTTCGGCAAGCACGACCGTTTCGTCCCGGAAGCCAAGGCAAAGGCACTCTACGAAGCCGCCAAGGACCCCAAAGAGATCCGCTGGTACGATGCCGGGCACGCCCTCGACGAACAAGCGGTGACTGACCGCCTGGCGTGGGTCCGCAAGCAGATCGCCGGGCGATAGTTTCCACGCTGAGGACTTCACCGCTGGAAATGTGGTCCTGGGTGCTATAGAATTAACTTGAGCACCCGTGCGAATTCTCAAGTCCACTTGGTTTCAGCGCTTCGCAGTCAAGAACGGAATCGAGGATTCGGCTTTGCGCTCTGCTGTTGCAAGGGCTCAAGCGGGTCAGATTGATGCAGACCTCGGCGGTGGGGTGATTAAGCAACGAGTCGCAAGACCGGGGCAAGGAAAGTCGGCAGGCTATCGAGTGATTGTAGTATTCCGGCGCGGGTCCCTGGCAGTCTTTGTTTATGGCTTCGCCAAAAGTAAGAAGTCAAATCTGGAACGGGATGAGGAAGTTCAATTCAAACAAGCGGCGAAACACATTCTAGCGTTGACTGGTCCTCAACTCGTGGAACTCGTGCGTAAGGGCAGTTTTGTGGAGGTGAAGTAGATGAGCAAGAACTATCGTAGTGAAGCCATGGCAGCAATTCACGAAACTATGGAGGCATTGCACGATGCCGGGGCAATCGACAAGCAAACGATGAGGCATTTCGACGATGCGTGCCTCACTCCCATCAGGCCCATGCAACCGGCGGAAATCAAGGCGATCCGGGAGCGAGAGCACGTAAGCCAAGCGGTCTTTGCGAAATATCTGAACGTCACCACCAGTTTAGTCAGCAAATGGGAGCGCGGAGAAAAGCACCCGTCCGGCGCTTCTCTCAAGCTCCTTTCGCTTGTCGCGAAAAACGGCCTCTCAGCAGTCGCCTGAGCGATCCCCGAAGGCTGTCATTCAATCACCGTCTCAGTTGTCTGATGTTGTAATGAATGCGTTAATCGACGTACGGGCTGAGGTGATTGTTTGATCAAATTCCATTTTCTTATTACAAGCATTCTGTTCGTTGGATTTTCGCTCTTTGCGGCTGCAAAGCCTGAAATGCCCGGGTTCGTCTTTGAAGCGAATCAGGGACAGACCGATCCGGCAGTCCGGTTTCTGGCCCGCACCCAGCAAGCGACGGTATTTATCACAAGCCGCGAAACCGTCTTTCATATGCGAAAAAATGGCGCTCCTGCGAAGCGGGCGGCCACTGTTCACATGACTCTTGCCGGCGGCGAAGCGAAGGCCGCGCCTCCCGAGGCCCTGCCCGGTTCCATCCCTTCGGCAATCATCGACTCCTGGGTCGGCGGACCGCACGAGTGGCGCCAAAACATCCCGGCCTACGACCGCATCATTCGACGTGGTGTGTACGACGGTATTGACCTGGTTTACCGGAAGAGCGGTAACGCCCGCCAGTTGGAATACGACTTCGTCTTGCGTCCAGGCGCGAATCCCGCCAAAATCCGCATGCAGTTCGCTGGCGCCAAGCGCGTGGCGATTACCGCCGACGGTGACCTCCGGATTCAGACGCCGGAAGGAACGCTCATTCACCGCAAACCCGTCGCAACGCAGCGTAAGCAACGCAGTGGCGAAATCCACGCGCGCTTCCGCATGCTTGGGGAAACCACCGTGGGTTTCGATGTTACCGGCTATGATTCGGCCCAGGAACTCGTAATTGACCCCGTGGTGGCCTTCAGGGAGTTCTACGGAGGCGACGGCGACAACTCGATCACCGCCGTCCAGGACTTCGCGATTGCCGGCTACACCAATTCGGCAGTGTTTCCAGGCGTTGCCGCGCGACCTTCCGGCGGCTATGACGCTTTTTTCATGTCCCTTTCACCCACGCCGCGAATCGCATACGTCGGTGGAAGTGGCGACGACAAGGCGTTTGCAGTCGCAGTGCGGAAGCCCGGAACAGGCGGAGGGACGGACGATTTCGACTATGCGTTTGGCGGCGAGACGGACTCCCCCGATTTTCCCAGAACCCTCATCGACGCGTTCTCTGTGGCTACGCCGCAGGAGCCGAAGCGGGGCGCTGGCAAAGACGCCTTTTATGTGCTGGTATCCGGAACCAATGTCGCGGTGCAGGCCTTCGGCGGGTCTGGCGATGAGCGCATTCGCGGCCTTTCATTCAACGGCGGCTTAGTTGCGGTTGGAGAAACCAACTCCCCCGACTTGCCGGTCAGCCCCTCGGCTCTTCAAACCAGTCACGGCGGAGGCTGGGATGGCTTCATTCTCTGGCAAAAAGTCGATCCCATCCAAACGTCGCCGGTGATTACTTACTGGGGAGGAAGCGGTGATGATCGATTGACCTGCGTTTCGGGCGCCTTTGTGGGCGGATCCACGAATTCGGACGACCTGGCGACAGCGAACGCCTTCCAAACCAAGCGCGCGGGCGGCCTCGACGGAGTGCTGCTTTGGATGGACGGCTCGAGCGTCGAAAAGCAGGCGCCGCCTCGTATGGTCGGCTACTTCGGCGGAACCGGTGACGACGAGATTCTCTCGATATCCTCCGTGCCGCGAAGACTTGCCCTGGGCGGAGTCACCGGATCGCGCGATCTGCCTGCGGCCGATTCGCACTATGGTGGTGGTTCCATCGACGGATTCCTGGCAATGGTCGATGTGCCGGATGCAGGCAATCCGTCGAGCGATATCCCGTCATTCGTAATGGCGCGATATGTGGGCGGCAGCGGCAACGACCGGATCACCGGAGTGCTGCAGGTTGGGCCTGACGTCTACGTAAGCGGCGTCACAAGTTCGACCGATTTGACGCTGACGGATGCAATTCAGAGCGCCTACGGAGGTGGCGCCAGCGATGCGTTCCTTGGCGGGTATTCGCAGCAGCAACTGCAACCGTTCCTTTTGACCTATGTAGGTGGAACCGGGATTGACGAAGCGGCTGGCGTGGGGCTCGATTTGCAGGGGCAGGTTTTCATTGCGGGAAGAGCCGCTTCGGACGCCATCGAGAGTGGCGGCCAGTCGAAAGGTTTCACCTTCGGAATCGGGCCACTAAAGCTCTACGCATCCGTTCCGGCGTATTTGGCAAAAGATTCCTATGCTTACATCCAACTGCCTGCTTTCAGGCTCCCGCAACCAAATGGGTTACTGCGGATCAAGACCTCCGATGCCTCGCGCGTCGCCCTGCTGAGTGGTCTGACGTTTGCCGCCGGACAACTGGAAATGGCGTGGACCGGAGAGCCCCTTTCGGTCGGCCTTGTCGGGCTGGCCGATGAGGGAGAGGCCGAGATCACGATCGCCGTCGACGGATTGCCCGAGTTTCGCGCCACGGTGAAATTGCTGCCTCTGGAACGCGCGATCAGCGCACAATCGAGCAACGGATCCCAGATTCGAGATCGGCTGGTGCTGCATAACTACACCACTGATTACGTCGAGCTGAGCGTGGTCCATTTTGTAAAAACCGATCGTGGCAACGTGAAAGTGCTCTACCCGAGGCCGGGAATTCGTCAGCCGGTATACTCCTTTGAAGCGGCAGATCCTGAAGTGGTCCGGATCGAGAACCTCGCCGGTGGCAGAGCTCGGGTCAACGGTTCGGCGCGTGGCGCCACCCGCATTGCCTTGTGCGCCTCGACACTTGGCATAGATGTGATAGTCGAGGGACCCGTGATCACCTTCAAGGCCAAGCCGGTTAGCGGACTGCTGACAACCGTAGAGGTATCCCCGACCTATTCATCTATCCGGAGCCTCGATTTGGACGCTGCGTGGCTCTCTCTAGATGGTGTTGCAGTCGCTGAGTTTGCGGGTACTGCCCTACCGATCGTCGGAGGTCCGGCGGGTTCGATTGCGAGAATCAGGGTCACGGCTCAAGGCGGTGACCAGGCGGATTTCTCCATTCCAGTCGAAGCGCCATTTTTCGCGTTTGACCCGGCTCCCTTCAGAGTGCCGGTAGCGGCAGAAGCCAGGATTCCCATGCGTTTCGGCGATCAGGCATCGTTGCTTAAGGGGCAGGCCAACGGCAAGCCAGACACGAAGGCAGTATTCCGCTTTACCTCCAGCGACCCTTCCGTGCTGCGAGTCTCAGGTCCGCCGGAGGGACCGTTCCGGATCTTCGGCGAACGGCCCGGGGAAGCGGTCTTGACGGCTGAGGGCCCGCCCGGATTTCAACCCATCGAGGGACGAGACTCGATTCGAGTGATCGTGTTTTCTGTCTTTCCGCCGGACACCGCGACGCTGAATTCGATGGTCAGCGTTCCGGAGGTGGTCGGAAAAGATCTACAGGCTGGAGGTTCTGTTGCGCGCAGCCAGTACATCGGCTACCAGCCCTTCACCGTGACAAGCAGTGATCCCTCGCGATTGCTGGTTTCAGCCAATTCGGCCACACTGGGAACTGCTTCAGAAAGTTTCCATCCGTCCGATAGTTTCTACCTGCAATCGCTGGCGGATTCTGGTGAAGTGGCTGTTACGTTCCAGATTTCAAACTTCCCCCCGGTCATCAAAACCGTACGACTGACGCCTTCCTTCGCCGTACTGGAACCAAGTGGGGACCATACAATTTCGCCCCTTGGCGACTTTATTCGGTTTTCCGTGCGCTTTTCTCCCGCCTCAACGGGCGGGCCGGTTTTCTGGACCTCCTCGGTGTTGAGGCCCTACCTTCCCGTACCAATCCCGTCACAGACGCCACTTCCGGGGATTGACGGCTCGACGCGACTGCGATTCAGTGATCCCTCGGTTGGGCAGATCGTTTCGTCAGCGTGGTTCGAGCCTCTCGCAGTGGGCGTCACCACCATTGAACTGGAATCGGCGCACTTCCCGGTCTTACCGGGTTTCGGCAAATTCACCGTGAATGTTCGACCCGCGGCGTTTCCATTTCCCGGGCTTGGCAACATGCTCCTGGGAAAGGGCACGATGGCCTCGTTCCTTCCGCCGGCTTCCGTTGTGCCCAACGGTGCTCGTATGATGTGGGTTTTGAGTTCGGACCCTTCCAAGCTGCTCGTCGCTCCTGGAGACGGGCATAATCCGGCCTCGTCGATTTACACCCCGGTTCAGAGCGGATTCAAATTGATCGGCATGAGCGATACCGGTGTCGCACGGGTGTCCATTATCTCGTTGGACTTTCCGACGGTGGAGTTCGATATCACCCTGGCGCCCGCACAGTACACGCTGGGAGCGGAGGCAAATCCTTCTATTCGCGAGGTCACGACGCCGAGATTCTCGTTTGGACCGAAGCTGGTGGCCGGCGTCAGTGTCTACAACCCGAATCTTTGGAACGCGCTACCCGTCACTGTTGCCCCGACAGCCAGCGAAGTTGCGATTCCGGTCACGAGCAGTAACGAAGCTGTTGCAACGGCGTCGCCCACTACGATTCGGATTGGTCCGCTGAGTCCTGCTCCAATCGTGACGGCTAGTCCCATGGGCTACGGCAAAACGACGATCGAATTGAAGCCTCCTCCACCGCTTGATTTGGGCTCCGTGGAGACCAGACAGGTCACAGTGGAAGTCGCTTCCCCGGGACTATCGCTGCCTTCCTTCAATCTTCCCAGGAACACACAGTCCTGGGTGGCATTCTACCCGCGCGCTGCTACGGAAACCGTCGTGACGAGCTCAGATCCTTCGAAACTCCTGTTGGCTCGGGCAGGAAGATCCGTTGTGGAAACCGCAGGCCCAGGCCAGGCGAGTCTCACCCTTCCTCCTGGGGAGGGGTTCATCGCGCAGGCTCTTTCCGATTCGGGCGAGGTTACGATTGAAGCCCGCCCTGTCGCATCCCCGCCGGCCAGAGCAGTGGTCCGCCTCGTGCCGCTCGAGTTCGGACTCATCCAAGACCTCGCCTCGCCCAACCCGACCCCAGGAGTAAAAGTAGAGATTCCGGTGACGATGGAAGTTCCGTTCGACAGGGCTTACACGTCAAGCTATCGTACGGGCGCGGATCCGGTGCAACTAATCCTCGAGTCCAGCGATCCGTCGGTAGTCGTCGTAGAGGTCCCGTCAATCACATTCCCGCAGCAGACTTCGTTCACTGTCCGCACCATGGCCCCCGGATCCGCGACCCTGACCTTGCATTCCGCATCCACATCGATCGCAACCGGAAGAGACCGCCGGAAATTGACCGTTACAGCGCCGGCTGCGCCGTAGTGTCGGCGGATATCACTCCACGAATACAGCATTCTGCAGCGGATTCCCGCCAATCGCGGAGTAGTCCGAGTTGAGTTGCGCGTTTCCATTGATCTTGATGCTGCCCGCGATGATCATCGTGTACCCGTCGGTTCCCGTGGAAGTCGTGCTGCTGCTACCGCTGTACTGCAGGTCTGTAGTCGGGAAATACAGAATGCCATTGTAGGTGGCGCCCGCTCCAGACAGGCTGCTGCCGATGTTGGATGCCCAGGGCACTCGCGGATCCTGGTAAAAAAGGAGCGCCTTGTCTGTTCCAGTCGTTGGCGCGGACATGCTCACGGTTCCGCTCGTGGTGATGCTGATGCCAGCGTATCTGTTGGTTTGAGTTCCCGGATAGGTGCTGAAGAATGTCACGCCGCTACCGGAAACATTCACTGATCCATTGATTGACATCCCGCCGCCTACCAGGATGTATTCCCCCGCGCTGAAGATCACGTTTTCGACGGTGCCCGTGATCGAAATGCCGCCGCAGTAAACTCCCGGCGGAATGGTGACGGTGGTTCCCTTGGTCAGCTTGAAATTGGTGTCGGTGCAGCTTCCATAGGAGGGGATGCTATACCGGTTCAGGATCGGATCGATGACCGGAACCCCTGCCCCGATTCCGGTCGGGCCGCATTCTCCGCCACTGTTGTGGTTGCTGTAGTCCCCCAGGTAGCTGACGCTGGTCGCTACGAGGCACCCGCCTCCGCTGGCGCGGAAGTTCGAGTTCGAGTACGCTGCGCAAGCCACGGTGGAACTCGTGGTTCCATTTACGAAGATTCCATTGGTCGGGACGCTTGCATCCTCATTGAGCGCAAACATGCACGCGTTGTTCGTGCTTCCCAGTCCAGCCACCGCGCGGGCCTTGACCATGACTGAGTCGTAGCTCAGAACTCTCATGAACCATGTGGATTGAGGTTGGGAGACGATCACTTCCACAAAGTTGGAGTCTCCGGTTTTCGGGCCGTTGAGGGGCGGGTTGTTCACCTCCACCACTGTGCCATTCGCGCCGTTGGTGAATCCGTTCAACCCCGAATCCTTCTGCGCCGCGGTCGTGATGGACGAGCTTGCCCGCAGCTTTTCGAGTGCGCCCGCGTATGCGCCGGCGTCGGCGGCCGTCTGCATTCTCCGCTTTTGAAAATACATGTACGATGCGTCCAGGGCCATTCCTGTAAAGGCCATCAGGACAGCCACGGTGAGCGTCGTCAGAATCATGATCGATCCACGCTCGCCGTTTCGATTCTGCTTCTGTGGGCGTTGTCCTTGTTTGATTTGCATCATGGCTGAAGGCTCCTTCATTTTCATTGGGAAATCACCAATTCGGAGGTACTCTGCATAGGGATTCCGTCCTGAACGATCAGGCCGGTCATGGGTAGGATGTTGTAGCGAGCCTGCACGCGCACCCGGTTTCCGGGGGCATTTCCCGGACTCCAGGTCGTGGTCACCAAAACGGAATTGGGATCCAGCCCGACGGCCCAGCGCCGCACAATATCCTGAATGTCGGATGCAGTCGCGGCAGAGCCACTCGCGCTCCCGTGGACTGTTGCGTACCGTGTCGCTTCCCGGGTGGCGCCCGCCAGGATGTTGTAGGACGCAACGATCCGGCCGAACTCCATGATGCCGAGCACAAAGGAAAAGAAAAGAAGGAATGCCAGGCCAAACTCGATGGTGGCGGCGCCGCGTTGCCGGTGTTTACGGTTCATCATGGCCACATTCCTCATTGCACACGCATGGTGGCGGTTCGCGTCAAAGCAATCGTGTTCGGAACCCCGGGCCACGGAACCAAAGTGTTGAAGGTGTAGTTTGTCGTGACCGAGACGTAGCCGCTGGGAGTCGTTCCGCAGGTTACGGTGTTGGTGCACGAAACTTCGGCCGTTCCACTGTTGCAGCCGCAGAAGTTGCGGGCAGTGGCGGTGACCTGACTCAAACCCAGATCCGCGGCATCGTTCAAGGCGGCCTGCACCATACCAGCCGTGTTGCCGGAATTTCCAGGGGTCAAGGCCCCGAACTGGACTCCGGCCCGCGCAGCGTTCGCTATATCGATTCCCGCATTGACGACACGCGCAAAGTCCATCGTCCCGCAGCACATCAAAAGGATCACCGGAACCATAATGGCGGTTTCGACGAAGCTGCTGCCTTTCCGATCTCGCCAAAGTTTTCTAAAACCAAACAGGTTTGCCATTAGCGGCCTCCTGATGCAGGTTAGCTATCAGGACTGCGACCGCCTATGGGCCTAGCGAGTTGATTTGGGTAGAGTGGGCGTAATGGGCCCTTGGTGTCAAAATTCAGGGGTGGATGCACCTTCCAGCCCAGTCCGAAGCATAGTATTACAGTACTGGGGGCTCCGCATATAATGAGCTTTGACGAGCCTACAGCAGCAGCAACAACGTCCCCAACACTACAATCTCATCGTCATCGGCAGCGGGCCCGCCGGGCACCATGCCGCCATTGAGGCCGCCAAAAATGGCAAGTCCGTGGCAATCGTGGACAAGAACGCCGACATCGGCGGCGTCTGTCTTCATACCGGGACCATCCCCAGCAAGACCCTCCGGGAAGCCGTCCTCTTTCTCAGTGGCTTCCGCCAGCGCTCGTTCTACGGCCGCGGCTACCGCGTCAAAGCCAAGATCCAGATCGAGGACCTCATGTTCCGCGTTTCGGAGGTCGTCAAGCGCCAATACGCGGTCCTGCAGGACCAGTTGCAGCGCGCCTGCGTCGACATTCTCGACGGCCACGCACATTTCACCGAAGATCCCCACGTGGTCGAAGTAGCCTGTGCTCCGGGCGGACCGCCCCTCCGCTACTCAGCCGACTTCATCCTCATCGCCTGCGGAACCCGCCCCGCCCGCCGCGAAGACGTTCCGTTCGAAGCTCCGCAGGTCTTCGACTCCGACGAATTCATCCAGGTCACCGAAGGCGAACTCCCCAAGTCCATTATCGTCGTCGGAGGCGGCGTCATCGGCCTCGAATACGCCTCCATGGTCGCCGCGCTCGGCTGTTCTGTCACCGTCGTCGAAGCCCGCAATTCGCTACTTGCGCACGTCGACGAAGAGATCACGCAGACGCTCATGTACCACCTGCGCCGCTGCGGCGTCACCTTCCGCCTCGGTGAAAAGGTCGTCTCGGTCACTGCGCCAGGTAACGACCCGGTCACGGCCGTTCTCGAAAGCGGCAAGACCCTTACGGCTGCCGCGCTGTTGTACGCCATCGGACGCCAGCCGAACACCGACACGCTCAACCTTCCCGCCGTCGGCATCGGGACCATCGAACGCGGTCAGCTAGCGGTGAATGAGTACTTCCAAACCTCCGTCTCGCACATCTACGCTGCTGGCGACGTGGTCGGCTTCCCGTCGCTCGCGTCGACTTCGATGGAACAGGGCCGCCTCGCCGCGCGCCATATGTTCAACGAGCCGATGAAGAGCCGTCCCGAAATGCTCCCCTTCGGCATCTACACCATTCCGGAAATCTCCATGGTCGGCCGCAATGAACGGCAATTGACCAAAGACAGGATTCCATACGAAGTCGGCATGGCGTCGTTTGATGAAGTCGCCAAGGCTCAAATAACTGGCGACGTGACCGGGCTATTGAAGCTGATCTTCCATTCGGAAACCTTGCAATTGCTCGGCGTCCACATCATCGGCGACGGCGCTTCCGAACTCGTACACATCGGCCAGACCCTCATGATGTCGAACGGGACCATTGAAGTTCTGTGCGACACGGTCTTCAACTATCCATCGCTCGCCGAGGCCTACCGTATCGCCGCCAAGGACGGCATGGACCGGCTGCGCCTCCGCAGCGCCCGCATGAATGTAACCTAGGGCAACTCGCGCAAATGCGTGAGCGCCAGAATCCGATCTTTGCGTTTGCGCGCCGTTCGTTCCACCTCGTACGGGCCGCACACCAGCCGGTAATCGCAATGCCCGCAGGCATCCGCCTTTGGATAGGCAGGCAAAAAACCGGTGGAAACCGAGTCGTCGATCGTCTGCATCACAGACTCGAGCGCATCGCGCGCCTCGGGCGTGTAACGGATTTGCACGTCCTTGTAATCGCCCTTGCGCGTGCAGAAATACAGACGCCCGGCCTGCACCTGCGAACCCTCGAGCAACTGCTCCGCGGCCATCGAATACAACACGGGCTGCAGCACGGAACCTCCGCCGGTAAACGCGGGTGGCTTTTGCGGAAAGCTCCCCGTCTTGTGGTCGGTGATCCGCAACGCTCCAGTCGGCGAATGCCGTTCAATCAGATCAATAGAGCCGCGAACCAGAAAGCCGGTGTGCGGCAGCGTCACGGGCGCTTCGCTGCTCGACGCATCCTTCGATCCATCGTTCGCCGCCATTCCGAAGGACAACTCGAAGTACATCGGAGTCCAGTCCGGCGAGCGTTCCGACACGTCGATGAGCCACGCTCGCAGATCCGTGCGCAGATCCTCGATCTCGTTTCGCCACACCCGCTCGATCGCCGGCGCGAGATCGTCGAAATACTGGGCGGCCACGTCGTCGAGCACCTGATCAGCGGCCTCCAGCGCACGTAAGCGATTGTCGCGTGTCACGGGCAGACCCTTCTGCGCCGATAGCACCTGCATCAGCCGGAACTGCACATCGTGAAAGATCTGGCCGCGTGTGAGCGGATCCATCTGTTCGAGCCCCACCGGCTCCTCGCGCAATTCCAGCCGGTGGACCGCATGCAGCAGAAACTTGTAGGGGCAAGCCGCGTAGGTCTGCAGCGCCGATGGCGAGTACGCCCGCGCGGCGAGCCGGTGTTTCTGCAGCGCCGCGACCGCCGCTGCATCCGCATCCACGAATCCGTCGGCCGCGAACCAACCCTTCCGCCAGCGCCCGGCCCGGGCCCGCAATGACCGCGCCAGATGCGGATTCGCTTGCGTCAGATACCGCCCCGCGCCTCGCGACGCGTGCCGCAGCATCGCCAGGTCGAACTCCGCGCCATCGATAGCCTCGCGTGGATGAGCAGGCGCCGGCCAGTCCAGGCGTGAAGGCGCATGCGCCGCGGCTTCGTTCTCGAACGACTTCAGTTCCGGCAGCTTGCCGCGGGTGGCGCGCAAGAGTTCCAGCGCGTAAAACGACGGCACGCGAGGACGATTCTGCATCACATCCATGCGCGGATACGAGTAGTACAGGTACTCTTCGGCCGTACCCACGGCGATGTGCAGCAGCATGCGTTCCTGCCGGACGCGCTCTTCCTGATTCACCAGCGGCTTGTCCAGCAGGTCGCGATACGTGTCGAGCAGAATCGGATCTTCCGATGCCCGCCGCGGGAACAAGCCTTCCGCCAGCCCCGGCAGGAACACCGCCCGAAAGCAGCGCCCGCGGACTTCCGCAATGCTTGCCACGAACACACGCCCGTAGCGCGCTCCCGAAGGTTCGCGCCGCAAAAACCGCATCCGGTCGCTCAGCACCTTGTAGACTTCCGGCAGATCCACGGGACCCACATCCGCCATTGCCCGCAACTCTTCGAGCGCTGAAATCACTGACTCGGGGCGCTGCAAAGAAGTCTCGGCCAGGCTTTCCAGTTCGTCGAGCCACTCGCCCCAGCGCGCCTGTATGGGCAGCGAGTCCAGCCGGTAGATCAGCGGCAGCGCGAACCCGGATAGCGCACGCAATTGCTCGATCTGCCGCTCTACATGGAAGGCCCGCGAGGGGTCGTCGCGCTGCGCGCTCGCCAGCCGGAACCGCAGTTCGCTTTCGAGCCCTTTCAATCGGCGTTCCCACCGCGAGCGGCCGCCGACCACTGCCGCATCCACGATCATCCGTTCCCACGCGAAAGGGCTTGCCTGAAACGCCGCCGCGGGTTGCTCGTCTTCTGTAGTCGACGTGGCCGCAGCACCCGCCCCGGCAGCCGCTGCAGCCGCAAAGCTCGCCAGCAGCTCATCGTCCGGCGCCAGCGAACCGGACGACGCGCGATTCTCTCCCGAAGGGGTCTGCCCTAGTGAAAGATACTCGGCAAACCGCGTCGCGGAACATCCTTCCGCCGCGCATGCGAGCAGCGCCAGAAATGCGCGCCCCGCGGGATCGGGCCTCGCCACCCCGCGCGTGAAATGCGCCGGAATCCCGGCTCGCCGCAACGCCTCTTCCAGCAGCGTCTGGTAACGCTCCGGGCTGCGCAGCAGGACGGCGATCTCGTCAAACGCCACGCCTTCATCGACGAGCGCGCGAATGTTGCGCGCGATTTCCACGCACTCGAGCCCCTCGCCGGCCGCGGAGAAGAAGCGCACACGATTGCCGCCCGCCGCCTCGACGTCGGAGGCATACAGCGAATCCGCGATGCGCTCGAGCGCCGAGTTTCCTGAGGCGTATTCGGCCTGCACTCCAAGAATTGCCTCGAGCGCGCGGCAGTTCGGAACATCGCCCGAAGGCGCGAGCGCCAGCACCTCCGGCGAATGCGTCAGCAGATGTTTCGCGAGCAAACCATGCCGCAACGACGGAATATCGCAGCACAGCCAAAGCACCGGCAGCCGCAGCAGTGGATGATTCTCGTTGCGCGAGGCCCGTTCCAGAATCTCCGCCAGATCGAGCAGCGTGCCGGATTCCTCTTCGAACGCAGCCAACATACGGCCGATGTCGCCGCCAGGTTCGCCAGTGCCCGAGACCTCGCCCGGCGTCACGCGATTCAGGCGCAGCTCGAGCAGAGTGGACGTCATGGCGCGCGCCAGCCCCGGCGTATCGGCCACCGGCTGGAAATATGGAATCCGATTGTCGAGGTTGAACTCTTCGATGATTCGCGCGGATAGAGCCTCGAACGCCAGCCTCGAGGCGGGACGCTCGCCCGGCATCAGCTTCGCGAAGGAAAGCTGCGCGGCGAGAGACGTCAACGTCATGCGATGCATGCCGGCCGCGCCTGCGCCAGGCAGATGCCGCCGCAGAAAATCGTCGGCCGCGCCGCGCGTCGGCGCGAGAATCAGGGCGCGGGGATGCCTTTCCAAAAACCGGGCGCCGGCCTGCTGCAATGCGCGATGCGAATGACTGTGTATGAGCCGGTGCAATGGGATGTCCCGGGCCTATTTTAACGTCGAATTCATGAAACGGTGGCTGGACTGGCGTATAGTAGGCAATATTGCATGTTGACGCACCTCCCCATTCCGGTTGGGCTCCTCCTGATCGCCGCACTCAGCTTCATTTGCGCCGAGTACTATAAGCCGCAGATCGAATCCGACGTCAAGCTCCGCACGCAAATCGCGCTCGAAAACCTGCCGGGTTCGAAAATCGAGGTGCATGCAGACGGGCAGATCATTTCTCTGGATGGCGAAGTTCCGAATGAGGACGTGAAGCGCAAGGCCGCCGATGAAGCCACGCAGGTGGCCGGCGTGGTCGAGGTTCGGAACCTCCTGCGCGTACCCAAAGGCCTCAGCGCGGATTCCTGCGAAACCGTCATTACGGCCCTTTTCGAGCGCGAAAGCCTTCCGTTTGCCGGCTATGGCGCCGAACTCGATCCGTCCAGCGGCCCCGTGCTGGACCGTCTGGCCAGCGTCATGGGCGAATGTCCCGCCGCGCACTTTACGATCTACGGGTTCGCCGACACGCGGCTGCCGGCCGAAAAATACAAACAGCAGGCGACGTTACGCGCGCAATCTGTGGCCGGCCATCTCGTCGCCAGAGGAGTGGCTGCCAACCGGCTTACCCCACTACCGGTCGAATCCGGAGTCTCCAAGGACAGAATCGAAATCTGGGTCAAGAAGTAGGTAGGAACTACTTTGCGTACTTGTCCAGCAGCGGCTTGAGTTCCGCTTCCGTCATTACGCCCGGATGGTACATCCGCACGATTCCCGCGCGATCGATCAGGACCAGGGTCGGCGTCGTCGATGAGCCGTAGTTTTGGAATGTCTCTTCGTCGATGGGGACCGGCATGTCGAGCAGCATCGAGTAGCTCCGTTGCCGGACCTCGTCGATGTACTTGGTTTCGACTGTTGGCGTCGCGTCTTCGCCGCGGGCGACATATCCATAATGTTGCGTTGGTCCTATCAGGATGAGACCCTTGTACTCGTCGCGTAGCTTGGCGAGAATCGGTCCCTGATACTTGCAGTCCCCGCACCAGTGGGCCCAGAAAAACAGCATCACCGGTTTGCCCTTCATTGCCGCGAGGGTTTGCGGCATTGGCCCCAGATGGTTGCCAACGGGAATTGCCGGCGCCGGCTTGCCTTCGAGGCTCAGCAGGTTGATGTTCTTCTGAATTCGCGTACGGATCGACGTTGTGTAGTAAGTCTTCAGTTCCTTCTGCAGCAATGCGACTCCCTGATCGCGCTGCCCGCGGCCCGCCAGCGAATGAGCCTCTACCTCGATCGCCGCGCCAAGGGCGATGGGCAGATAGCGGTCGTCATCGAGCTTGCGCTTCTGCAGTTGCGCCACCGCGAGTTCGTGCGTCTGCCGGGCGTAGGTTTCCGCCTTGTCGTATTGCTTGAGCTTCAGCGCGCCGCGGCCCAGCCAGCTCAAAGCCTCGAGCATCTCGGAGGTCACGCCCTGCGTCGACCGGTATTGCTGGATGAGCGCTTCGCCCTTGCTGAACTGCTCCTCCGCAATGGCGTCACGAACGTCTTTGATGATCGCCGCCGAGGCGATCGAGCCGATGAGACCAATCAATGCAAGAACTCTCATTCCTATCTGAGGATATCCTGTCTACAAGGCCAAATATTCCCGCTCTGCTGCGGTTTTCTCAAGGCCTTGGAAGTACACTACAGAAATGGAGTTGTTCATGGCGGAAGATTCAGACTCGCTGTCGAGCCTGGAAGAACGGATTACTCGCGCGGTGCAGCTCGTCATGTCGCTGCGCGAACAGAACGCGGACCTGGCGAAAAAGCTGGACGCGGCCGTGAAAGAGCGTGACGCAGCGCTCGCGAGCATCGCAAGCGCCAAGCACGCGAATATGGAAGCCGAAAAGTACAAGACTGAGCTCGATCAGCTCAAGACCGAACGCAAACATGTGCGCAACCGGATCGAGAAACTGCTCGGACAGATGGACTTGCTCGGCAATCAATAATAAATGACCCGCCGCGGATTTGCGTCGCTTCCCCTGGCCGCGTTGCTTCACGGCCAAGACATCGGGAACCACTACCCGTTCATCGAAAGTCTCGCGGTTCGCAAACCCAAACTCTCGTGGCTGGAACCGCGCTTCAGCAATCTGGACGACTGGAAGCGGGAAGCGCGGGCCAAGTATCTGGAGCTTCTGCACTACTCTCCGGAAAAGGTCGATCCACGCCCGGAAGTGATCAGCAGCGAAGATCGTGGCGCCTATACCGTCGACCGTATTCTCTTTTCGACCACGCCCGCCTTGCGCATTCCGGCATTGGTGCTGAAGCCGAAACACAAGCCGGGCCGCCTGCCTGCCATCGTCGCGTTGCACGACCACGGCGGCTACTACATGTGGGGTAAAGAAAAGCTGGTCCACTTCGACGGCGAACATCCCACGCTCACGGAGTTCAAGGCGTACTATTACGCAGGTCACAACATCGCGGAGGACATGGCGCGCGCCGGGTACCTGGTCATCGTCATCGACATGCACTACTGGGGCGACCGCCGCATGCTGCTCAACGACGATGCGGTCGACTGGCGCGAACGCCCGGCCACGCTGACCGCGGCGCGTGTTCAGGAATTTAATCGCCGGTCTGGCGCGAACGAGCAATGGATGGGCCGGACCTTGCTGACGGCAGGTGTGACGTGGCCGGGCATCATGCTCTGGGATGACATTCGCACCGTCGATTATCTGCTCACGCGACCCGATGTCGACCCGAAGCGCATCGGTTGCCTTGGCCTCTCGGTGGGCGGCTTGCGGGCCTGCTACCTGACCGCGGCGGACCCGCGAGTCAAGGCGGGCGTGATCATCGGCTGGATGACCTCATTCCCCTCGCAATTGCGCAACAAAGTCCACACCACCATTGGCCTCACCAAGTTGATTCCAGGGTTGTACCAATACCTCGACTATCCGGACATCGCGTCGCTGGCGATGCCGTCGGCTCTCCTTGTGATCAATGGAGGCAAGGACGGCCTGTTCGATCCGGAAGGCGTGCAAATCGCGTACCAGAAACTGCGGGATTGCTACAAGAAGGCAGGGCTTGCGGACCGTGTCCAATGCACCTTGTACGAAAACGCCCCGCATGAATTCAACCCAGCCATGCAAGAGGAAGCCTGGAAGTTCCTCTCGCGCTGGCTGCTGGCGTAACTACTTGCGGGCTTTCTTCAGCCGCACCGGAACCCGGCGGCGCCGAACGATCGGCGCGGGTGAAAACGCCTCTTCGAGCACTTCGGCCTGTTCCTGCTGGTGCCGCTTCAGCGAACCCGCCGCCGGACTCGCCGAATCCGCCCGGCCCACATACCGCAGCGTACGGCGCGTAGGTTCGAGCAACGGCTGAATCTGATCCTGAATGAAGGTCCACGGACCATAATTGCGCGATTCTTCCTGAACCCAGCAGACTTCCGCCGTGTACGGGTAACGCGAGAGAATCGCCGAGAAATCGGCGCCTGCAAACGGATACAACTGTTCGATGCGCAAAATCGCGACGTTTTCGAGCCCGCGCTTCTCGCGTTCGGCTTGCAGTTCGTAGAAGATCTTGCCGGAACAGACCAGCACGCGATTCACGCGGCTCGTGTCGATGTTGGCCGGATCGGAAAGGATCTCGCGGAAGCCGCCGCGCATGAATTCCGACAGCGGCGAAACGGCCTTGGGGTTGCGCAGAATGCTCTTGGGCGTAAAGATAATGAGGGGCTTGCGCGTGCCCCGGCGATCTTCACCGCCGCGCATCTGGCGCCGCAGCACGTGGAAGTACTGCGCTGGCGTCGTGCAGTTCGCCACCTGCATGTTGTTTTCCGCGCACAATTGCAGGAACCGCTCAATGCGTGCCGACGAATGTTCCGGACCCTGCCCTTCCTGGCCGTGCGGCAACATCAGCACGAGGCCCGAAGGCTGCCCCCACTTCGATTCCGCGCTGGAAATGAACTGGTCGATCATGATCTGAGCGCCGTTTACGAAATCGCCGAACTGCGCTTCCCACATCACGAGCGCCAGCGGATCGGCTACCGAGTAACCGAACTCGAAGCCCATCACGGCGTATTCCGAGAGCGACGAATCCCAGACTTCGAAACGGGCCTGATCTTTGGCCAGATTCATCGTCGGGACGAACTGTTTGCCGTTCTCGTAGTCGTAGAATTCGAGATGCCGCTGCGAGAAGGTGCCACGGCCCGTATCCTGGCCGGAGAGGCGGACAGGCGTGCCTTCGAGACAGAGCGAACCGAACGCTAACGCTTCGCCGAGCGCCCAGTCGAGAGCGCCTCCACCGGTGTTGACTTCCTTCAAAAGGTCGCGACGCTTGTCGACAAATCCCTTCAATTTCGGATGAACCTTGAAGTCTTCGGGGAACGTGGTGAGACCGTTCAAAATCCGGTCGATCATCATCGCGTCGATAGTGGTTTGCGGCCGGATCTTCGGCAGGTCGTGGCCGCTCATCGGCGTGACTTCCTGCAGTTCGTATTCCGCTTTGTTGCGCTGCGCTTCGTCGTACACGAAGTTCAACTTGTCGAGCACGCGCTTCTGCATCGTGTCGAGTTCCGCCTGCGAAACGGCCTTTTCGCGGACCAACCGCTCGGTGTACTGCCGCGTTACCGACTCTTGTTCCTTGATCTTCTTGTACATGATCGGCTGCGTGTACGAAGGGTCGTCGGTTTCGTTGTGACCATGCTTGCGATAGCAGATCATGTCGATCACGACGTCCTTCTTGAACTGCTGCCGGAAGTCGTAGGCGAGTTGCGTGACGCGAACGCAAGCTTCCGGATCGTCGCCGTTGACGTGGAAGATCGGGGCCTGCACCATGCGCGCGACGTCCGTGCAATAGGTGGACGAGCGCGACTCGTACGGATTGGTGGTGAAGCCAATCTGGTTATTGATGACCAAATGGAACGTGCCGCCCGTCGAGTAGCCTTCAAGCTGCGACAGGTTGAGCGTTTCGGCCACCACACCCTGCCCGGCAAACGCCGCGTCGCCATGGATGAGAATGGGAATGACGCGCTCGCGCTTGGTGTCGCCGAGACGGTCCTGCTTGGGGCGCACAATGCCTTCGACGACGGGATTGACGGCTTCGAGGTGCGACGGATTGAACGCCACCGAAACCGTAATTTCACGGCCCTGCGAGGAGCGGCGGACACCGGTGGCGCCGAGGTGATACTTCACGTCGCCCGAACCCTGAATCGAATCGGGATCGATGTCGCCGTCGAACTCGCTGAACAACTGCTGCATGCTTTTGCCGATGATCTGGGCGAGCACGGTGAGGCGTCCGCGGTGCGCCATGCCAATGACCGCTTCATGCACTTTGGTGTTGGCGGCGCGTTCGAGCAGTTCGTCGAGAATGGTGATGGCGGATTCGCCGCCTTCGACGGAAAAGCGTTTGTGACCCTTGAACCGGTTGTCGAGAAAGCGTTCGAACTCTTCGGCTTCAATCAGGCGTTCGGCCACACGGCGCTGGGTCTCGTTGTCGAGCTTCCACAGGTTCGCGGTGGTTTCCATGCGCTGCTGCAGCCAGAGTTTTTCCGCCGGATGCTGGATCATCATGTACTCGCAGCCGATGCGGGCGCAATAGGTCTGGCGCAGCGTGTCGAGAATCTCGCGCAACGTCAGCACCGGGCCGCGGCCGAGCACGCCGCCTGCCTGGAACGGGCGATCGAGATCCCAGATCGAGAGGCCGTAGGTGGCGGGGTCGAGTTCCGGATGATACAGCGGATCGTGGCCAAGAGGATCGGTATTCGCGATCAGGTGCCCGCGTACGCGATAGGCGTGAATCAACTGCGCCGCCGCAAGTTCCTTCTGGACGTCCGCGGAAGAGGAAGCTTGCGGCGCTGCCGCAAACACCGGCATCAACTGCTGCGCCGGACGCTTTTCTTCTTCAAACTTGACCGGCAGGAACGGGATCCGGAGGGCATGGAAGATGTTCTCGTAGAAGCCGTCCGCGCCGTCCAGCAGTTCCTGCACCCGAGCGAGGAACAAGCCGGATTCCGCGCCTTGAATCACGCGGTGATCGTAGGTGCAGGTCATGCCCATGACCTTGGTAATACCCAAAGCCGCCCGCATTTGTTCGGTGACGCCGGCGAATTCGGCCGGGTAGTCGATCGCGCCAGTCGCGATGATCGCGCCTTGGCCGGGCATCAGGCGGGGAACGGACGATATGGTTCCAACGGTGCCGGGATTGGTGAGCGAAACGGTCGTGCCTTCAAAGTCCGGCACAGTCAGCTTGGCATTGCGGGCGCGAACCACAATGTCGTCATAAGCGGCGAGGAACTCGCTGAACGACAGCAGGTCGGCGCGCTTGATGTTCGGCACCATGAGCGAACGGTTGCCGTCTTTGCCCGCGACATCGACTGCAAGGCCGATGTTGACGTGGGTCCGCACGATGCGGAAACCCTGATTGTCCTTTTCGGTGTAGGCGGTGTTGATCGACGGGACTTTTTCGCAAGCCTTGATCAGCGCGTAGGCGATCAGGTGCGTGTAGGAAACTTTGCTCTTGCCGGCGAGGGAGCGGTGCTGGTTGATCAGCCGGCGATTCTCGTCAATCAATTTGACGGGGATAATGCGCTGCGAAGTAGCCGTCGGAATCGACAGGCTGTACGTCATGTTTTCAGCGATTCGGGCGGCAGCGCCTTTGAGCGGCACGAGGTTCTCACCGGACTTGGCTTCAATCTGCGGCGCCTGCGGCACGGGCGCCTTCGGCGCGGTGGTGGTGGCCACGGCGGCAGAGGTCACCGGAGGAGCAGCAGCGGGAGGAGCAGGAGGCGCCGGCGGCGCGACCGGAGTGGCGGCAGCGGCAGCGGGAGCAACGGCCTTGCCGTTCGTTGGAGAGGTGTCGAACTGGCTCTTCCAGGCCTCGTCGATGCCTGTGCGATCATGCTGATACTGCTGGTACAGTTCTTCTTCCAGCCAGCTATTGATATTGGCGGCTGAGCCCGACTTAGGGCCTGCAGGGGAGGACATAAAAAGGGATCGTACTTTCTTTCCGGAGGAACTACCTACCCTTTGATGATAGCGGAGAAATCGGCAGGGTTGGACCTCAATCCGCCCAGATTGCGCTACGTATTGTAGAGAGGCGAAGCACATGAACCCAGAGGACCGGATTCGCGCATACCTCAGCACCCACCAGACCGGCTTGCAGTTTTCCACAGTCGATCAAGCGGTCAGTCAAGTTAAGTTCAATCTCTTCTTCGGCATGAGTCCGCTCAAGGACGAAGAAATCAGAAAGATCGTCGTGAGTTGGGCGACGATTTACTGTGTTGGCATGCTCATCGGCCCGCAGGCCGCCAGTCCCCCGGCGAACCCCAACGCGCAGAGTCCCGGCGATCCTCCGAACAAGAGCGAGATGCTCGATTCGGTCAAGAAGGCGCTCAGCGTCGTTGTCGAAGGCGTGACGCTCGGCCCCAAGGGAACCAACATCGTCATCAAAGTCACCGGCGTCACGGCGAACCTCAAGCGCGGCGACAAGGAGATTTCTCTTGGCCTCTCGCCCGGCGGAACGCTTGACCTCAAGGCTCGATCTGGACCGTTCAACTTCGAGGGAACGCTTGCGACGGACAAATGGGAAATTTCCCTGAGCTTTCCTCGGGATTCGTTCATTCCCGACATGTCGAAGCTCGGCAAAGTTTTCAGCGAAGGCGAAAAATCGGTTCGCAACCTCGCCGTGGCTGCGTCCAAGGTCGGCAGCGTCGACGACGCCAGAAAGATGAGCGCGCTCGTCAAGCCGGACATCGCCGCTGTGCAGGAGGCGGCGGACGCGCTGAGCGCCATCAGCGATCATCCGAAGGGCGGAGGCTACAGCTTCGGAGTCAAAATCGGAAGTCCCGATCCGTTGCCCGGGCAGCAAGGCATGCCCGGCGGTTATCAGGGGACGATCGTGTTTACGTACACGTTTTAACTCAGATATTCGCGCATCGTCTTGGCGTAGTGCGGAAAGGCGATTTCCGGATCTTCGATGTCGGGATGCCAGCGCTTTTCCCACTCGAAGCAGTAGTAGCCTTTGTAGCCGTTCTTCGCCAGCATCTGGACGGTTTCCTTCACCGGGATCTTGCCTGCGCCCAGCAGGACGTACTTGCGGGCATGTTCGTCCTTCGCGTTCGGTTCGGGGACCGAGTCCTTGATATGCGTGTGGCGAGTATATTTGCCTAGCGTTTCCCACGTTGTGGCGGGCTTTTCGCCGGCGACGATAGTGTGGTGCGTGTCCCAGAGGAACGAGACGTTCGGAACCTTCATCAGCGGGGCGAGCAGGTCCTTGTTGGTGAACTCGCCGTGCGATTCCACGATGATGGTCACACCTGCCGGCTTGGCGTAATCTCCCAACACCTTCAGATTCGTGGCGATGCGGTCCATGGTGACCTGCTTTTCTTCGCCTTTCACCAATTGATTCGGAAAGACGCGCACGTACGGGCATTTCATCGTGTGCGCGAGGTCGATGAAGCGCTTGGCTTCGTCCATGTGCTTGGCGAGCTTGGCCGGGTCGGGCTCATGCATCGCGGCCGACGCGCCGAGGTCGGAGATTTTAATGCCCAGGGCGTCGAGGTCCTTCATCGAACCGGCGAGTTGCGTGCCGGAAAGCTCGGGGACCTTAGGGAGGTCCATCTGGTCGAGAATGCCGCGCAGTTCGATGCCCGTGTAGCCGTTTTCGGCGGCGACTTTGAGGATCGTCTTCCAGGGCCACTTGGGGCAGCCGAGCGTCGAGAAGCCGAGTGGCATCTTCTTCGGGGCGGCCTTTACGGTCAGGATCGCGGCGGCCGAGGCTGTCAAAAACGTTCGCCGGTGGATTCTCATGCCAGTCCTGCTCTCTTCATTGCGTAGTCCATGGCTTCCTGCGGAACTTGGAATTTCGCCATGCCGCCATTGCCTTTGTAGCCGAGTTCCTTGATGCCGGCGGCGCTGGTGAAATAGGCGTCCACCGTCATGCGGCGGGCCCAGTCAAAAAAGCGGATGCCGGGTCCAAGATCGGGATTCGATTGTGCGTTCTTGCGGAAGGCGATGAGGTCCATGATCTCGGTCTTCTGCGCCGCGGTGCAGGCGGCGAAGCCGTTTTGGTAGCGCTTTTCGCATTCACGATCGAGCCAGGCGAGTCCGCCGGTGTAGATGGCCTTGAGATCGCTGTTGTTGCTCGAGAGCAGGTCGATGAACTCGAAGGCGCCGCCTTTGGAGACTGCGCCAGGGCAGATGAGTTCCGCGAGTTGACGGAGCGACTTTTCTTCCGCGGCGTTGAAGGCTTTCGATTTGTACGGTGCGCCACTGGCCGCGGGCGCCGCCGCCGCAGCTTCGCCGTGCACGTGCTGCGCGTCCGCTTCGCTGACGGTTCCGAGCACGGCTGCGCCGGCGGCGATCTGCACTAAGAGATTGCGTCGGGAGGTTTCTTCAGACATTGCCCTTCCTCATTTCTTCGGCGATGTACTCGCTGGTGCGCCAGGCGAGCGCGCAAATGGTTAACGTGGGATTCTTGTCGGGGTTGGAAACGAACGGCGCGGCGTCCGCGACGAAGAGATTGCGGGTTTCGTGCGATTGGCAGTACTTATTGAGCGCCGAGGCCGCGGGGTCGTTGCCCATCCGGATGGTGCCCAATTCGTGGATGATCTCGCCGCCGACGGAGATCTTGGTTTCCGGTCCTCCGGGGCGCGGAATCACCTTGCCTCCGACGCCTTCGAGCATCGCCTTGAACGTGCGTTCCATGTGGTCGACCATCTTGTATTCGTTGTCGGTCCACTTGAAGTGGAAGCGGAGGACGGGGATGCCGAACTGGTCGACGCGGGTGGGGTCGATTTCGGCGTATGTGCCGTCGTTGGGGATCATTTCGCCGCGTCCGGCGAGGCCGATCCAGGTGCCGTAATCCTTCTTGATGGCGTCTTTGAGTCCCTGGCCGTAGCCTTCATTGCTGCGGCAGACGCCGTTGAAGCTGCCGACGCCGGGCATGTGGAAGCCGCCGCCGATTTCGATGTGATAGCCGCGCGGAAAATCCTTGTTCTTCTTGGCCCATTCCCACCAGGGCACATAGACGTGCATGCCTCCCATGCCGTCGTCGTCGTGGATGGGCATGCCTTCGAGGGCGGGCACGTGGGCGCTCATACTGAAGCCGACGCTATCGGTAAGGTACTTGCCGACGGCGCCGGAACTGTTGCTGAGTCCATTGGGATGGCGGGCGGATTTGGAGTTGAGCAGCAGTCGCGTGGATTCGAGCGCGCTGGCGGCGAGGACGACGGAGCGGCAGCGGATCTGCTTTTCGGTGCGCGTAGCCTTGTCGATGTAGGAAACGGCGACGACCTTGCCGGAAGCGTCGGTGATCAACTCCCGCGCCATGGCGTTGGTGATGAGCGTGACGTTGCCGGTCTTGAGCGCGGGCATGATCTGCACCTGGCTCGACGAATAGTTGGAAGCGGTGACGCAGCCGCGTCCGCACTGGCCACAGTAATGGCAGGCCGCGCGGCCGTTGTGGTTTTTGGTGATGATGGACAGGCGCGACGGAATGCAGGGGATGCCGAGCGCCTGGCAGGATTTTTGCATCATGCGCTCGTGGACGCGCGGCGGCGGGCATTCCTGAAAGATGCCGTCGGGGGCGGAGCGAATTCCTTCTTTGGAGCCGGTGACGCCGATGAACTCTTCGGCCTTGTCGTAGTAGGGGGCGATGTCCTCGTAGGTGATGGGCCAGTCCGTGCCAAAACCATCGGTGGAGTACGGCTTGAAATCGTAGTCGGCGAAGCGCAGCGTGATGCGCCCGTAGTGATTGGTGCGTCCGCCGAGGATGCGGGAGCGGAACCACTTGAAGTCGGAGCCTTCGGCGGAGGTGTAGGGCTCGCCTGGGATGTCCCAATAGCCGTTGGGCGCGAGGAAGTAGCCGAACGGGTAGCCGTGGCCGAAGTAGTAGCGGGCGTCGTCGCCGGCGCCGCGGTGTGGAACCTGATAGGGCCACATGTGCTCTTTATAGTCCTTGGCCGGATTGAGCATGGGTCCAGCTTCGATGAGAGTCACCTTAATGCCCATGTCTGCGAGGACTTTGGTGACGGTACCGCCTCCGGCGCCGGAGCCGATGACGACCACGTCATGGACCTTGGCGCTACGAATCACTTGTGGCATATGGTTGCTAGTCTACCGCTGTTTCGGGCTGGCCTGCGGACGAACGCGTAACCCTCAATCAGTCAGTCAGATAGATCATTCCTCTGCTAGAAGAAATGCCCGCGAAACCCAGTGGGGTTCTTCCGGCTCTTGCCGTTGCGGCAACCCCGTCCGAAACCACGTGATAGGATTCCAACATGCTGGGAAAGTACGCCGTCCGTCTCCTGACCACCGCTCTCGCCTGCGCACTGCTCGCGCAGGCCCAGGAAGATGGATCGGCGTTTTTTGAAAAGAACATCCGGCCGATCTTCGTCCAGCAATGTCTCGGGTGCCACTCCGCGGCAAGCCAGCCGGTCATGGGCGGACTCCGCCTCGACGACCGCGACCTCGCCATCAAAGGCGGTTCTCGTGGACCCGCCATCGTCCCCGGCAAGCCTGCGGAAAGCCTGCTCATGAAGGCGGTCCTGCACACGGCAGGCGCTTTGAAAATGCCTCCTGGACCCAAGATGAAAGACCCCGAAGCCGCCCTCCTTGCCCAGTGGATTCAGATGGGCGCGCCCTGGGTCTCGCAGCAGCCAAACACCGCTTTGAAGACTGCGCCGGCGCAAAAATTCTGGGCCTTCGTCCCGCCGCAGCCGACTGCGATTCCAGCGGTCAAGCAGCAGTCCTGGGTGAAGAATCCCATCGATGCATTTCTTCTCGCGGCCCTCGAAGCCAAAGGATTGAACCCCGCCAAACCCGCCGACAGGCGTACGCTCTTGCGCCGCGCCTCCTACGATCTCATTGGGCTGCCCCCCACGCCCGCCGAAGTCCAGGCATTCCTCGACGACAAGTCGCCCGGCGCTTACGCCAACGTCATCGATCGCCTTCTCGCCTCGCCCCGCTACGGCGAACGCTGGGGACGCCACTGGCTCGACGTCGCGCGTTACGCCGATTCCAACGGGCTCGATGAAAACCTCGTCTACAAGAACGCGTTCCGCTATCGCGACTACGTGATCGCCGCTTTCAATAAGGACAAGCCTTTCGATCAGTTCGTGCGCGAGCAACTCGCTGGCGACTTGCTGCCCGTCGACGCCAACGATCTCCAGACCCAGTACGAGCGATGGACCGCCACCGGCTTTCTCACCCTCGGCGCGAAAATGCTCGCCGAAGACGACCCTGTGAAGATGGAAATGGACATCGTCGACGAGCAACTCGACACCACCATGCGCGCCTTCACCGGGCTCACCATCGGCTGCGCGCGCTGCCACGATCACAAGTTCGATCCGATTCCGCAAGCCGACTACTACTCGATGGCCGGCATCTTCAAAAGCTCCAAGACTATGGAGAATTTCAAGGTGGTCGCCAAGTGGCACGAGTACGTCCTCGCCCCCAAAGAGGATCGAGACCGCCTCGCCGCGCATGAGGCGAAAATCGAGGCAAAGCACAAAGAAATCAGCGCCCTCACCAAGGCCGAAAACGATCGCCTCGCCGCCGAAGGCATGAACCGCATGGGAGCGTACCTCCTCGCAGCTGCCCACGTCCAGCGCGATTCCGCCATCCAGGTCGCACCTATCGAAACCGGGCAAGGCGCCATCGTCCGCACGGCGGATTCCTTTGACAAAGGCAACGCGCCGCGCAAGCTCGAGAAGAAGAAGTCGAACGCTCCGAAGGACGTGAAAGGCCCGTATTTCGCTGAGTTTGAGGTGCAGGCGCCAGCCGCCGGCGACTACCAGATCGACATTCTCAACGAGGAAAAAGGCTCCGGCACGGCGGACCTCTGGGTCAATGGCGAATGGCTCAAACGCGGCGCCGACCCCGTGCAAAACCGCGAAGCCTCGCCCGAAGCCGGTGGCTGGTCGTACGTCGCCATCGTGCCTCTGCGCAAGGGCGCCAACGCCATCCGTCTCGAACACGCCTCCCGCTTTCCGTACTTCGAAAAACTCCTCATTGCACGCAACACACTCGCTCGGGCGCCTCTCACCAACGTCCAGATCGCGCGCAAATACGGCGTGAATCCGGGTTTTCTCGAACAACTGGTCGAATACCTGCAGCGCTCGAACGGCGCGACGGCATCGCCGCTCTACGTTTGGGAAATCCAGGGTAATGCAAACGCCAAACGGGCGGACTGGGGCTCGCCGAACGCGAAACTCTTCCCCGCCGAAAGTACGCCGGGAGCTAACGCCGCCCGGTCAGCGGCCCCCTGCCAACCAGGCCCAAACCAAGCGCAAAACCCCCGCGGCCCCGGCCACC
>JACXTT010000511.1_pt1 | contig 66015 bp, 61 predicted proteins | sample 9270951 | NCBI WGS metagenome assembly JACXTT01 (sample SAMN15532306, study PRJNA645909) | rock metagenome | isolation source: weathered quartz diorite | place: Puerto Rico | collected 2017-06-21 | reverse complement strand
GCGGTCGGCCATTTCCCAAAGAGCTTCTTGGGCCGCAGGCAAGTCCGCGAGCAGATACATGGCTTCGGTGAAAGGAGGCCAGACTGTGCCCATAGGCTCCTTCAGCGATCGCAAAGCCGTCACACAAGCCGCGTGATGTTGATCGTCCGCATCTACAAGGGCCACCAGCGGGCCGGCATCCACAAGGATCAAGAGCGGCCCCGGCGTTGCTTAAGCAGTTTGGCAAAGCGGCGGCCAGTCTGTTGCGAGCGCTTGGGATTTCCGCCGCGAACCACGCCCAGCAAATCGGAGATGTGTTCAAAGGGAACTGATGCCGGCTCCTCACGCGCAGCCCACGCGTCAATGGCCTGACGAATGACCTCGGAGGTAGAGAGGCCTTTGCGCCGGGCAATCCGCGCGATTTGCCGGCGCGTCTTTTCATCCATTCGCAGCGCAAGAGGCGAAGCCATAAAAACCTCCCTAAAAGCATAGCGTATTACGTCTTGTAATACAACTATTTCGAGATCTCGTATCCCAAAGTGAAGGCTTTTCAGGGGCTAAAGCCCCTGTTTCCACGGCTTTTGATGTCGGAGCCCTTCGAGGCTCAGAGTAAACTAAAGCTTCGACCCCCAAACGCCTAGTTATGAGGCTGGGAGATGCCGACTCGATTGAATTTGCGGGATGAGTTTACCGGCTTTGAGAGCGTGTAAGGCGCGGAGGCGGCCGCGGAGTTCGGCGGAACTTATGCGGCGTTCGCGGAAGAGCCAGCGGAGAAGCTCCTCGGCGGGGCGCTGTTTCTTCTTTGAGTTGCAATCGTGACAGCAAGAGACAAGGTTGCGATAGGAATTGCCGCCGAGTTTTGCTTGCGGGATGACGTGGTCGAGGCAGCGGTCATGGCCGGTAAGCCCGCGCAAACAGTAGAAACATTTGCCGCCCTCGCGCTGGTGGATGGAGCGGCGCAGATTCTGGTAGCGAAGGAAATCGGCGTTCTCGATGTCAGCGTGGTAGCGAGCCTTGAAGGCGGATTGGGCTGAGGCGTTTTTCGCGGCTCGGACGGCGCGGACCTCCGAGGGGAGCTTCAGGCGAACGACGTAGCGGGCCTGGTAGCTGCGTTGGGTTAAGCGCAAAACACCGCGTGCCTCGAGGCGGCGCAGCGCTTCGCGTGCACCGGTCCTGGACATTGCGGTTCCAAGCGCGAGCCGGTCGAGGGAGAACTGAACGTCGAGTTTGCCTTCAAGGCGGCTGTGGCGAAAGAGATGGGAATAGACGGCGCGATCGTGGACGGAAAGACTAAGGCCGGGGACGAGCAAGTCTTCAAAATCTTTCCACACTTGTGCGGCATTAACGTTTGTGTTTTTCATCGTTTCGTCCTGATTGGAACTGAGGTTTGAATGTAGAGCCGCGGCTTTTTATCCCGAACGGATGCGAGGGGCAGCCCGGCATCTTCAATCTGTCATTCCGAGCGGAGCAGGCCGACTTTTTGGCTTGCGCAGTCGAGGAATCTCTCTGGAGAAGAGACCAGAGAAGCGGGCGATCGCGGTGAGTAGGCGCCCGCCGCACTCCAAAAAAAAAACGCCCCGACAGGCGTCGGGGCACACTTTCCTACAACAAATACAATACCACGGCAATAATCGCCTTGTTAACTAAATGTATACTATACTTAATCTCCTAAAGAAGCAGAGCCTTAGAGGCGCGAAACGATCTGGCAACTTCGTAGCGGTCGGAATCGATCTTCTTTCGGAGTGCGGCGGCTTGACGCCGCTTTGCGTCTCTAATGGCGCCCCCCCAACCATGCCCGACTGGCCACACGCCCCGACACACCGCCTAGGCAGCGAAGGCGCGTACATGGTCACCGCTGGGACCTACCGAAAGGAATGTTTATTCAAGTCCGGTAAGCGACTGACTTTGCTTTGCGAGCAACTTTTGGAGCTGGCGCCTAAGCATGGATGGAAGCTAGAGGCGTGGGCAGTCTTCCCGAATCACTACCACTTCGTGGCGAAAATTGAAGAGAAGGCGGAGACGCTCTCTCGATTTATCGGGCACCTGCACACGATCACCGCCAAAGAGATCAACGGTCAGGACGAGACTCCCGGACGCAAAGTCTGGTATCAGTATTGGGACTCTCACCTCACTTATCAGCGGTCCTACTTAGCGCGATTGAACTATGTGCATTGCAACGCGGTGAAGCACGGTTTGGTGCGCGAGCCGACGCTGTACCCGTGGTGTTCGGCGGGCTGGTTTGAGCGCAAGGCAGAGAGACCTTTCTTTCAAACGGTGATGCGAATGCGCTCCGAGGGGATCAACGTGAGAGACGACTTCGATGTAAATCCGGCAGATATCCAGTAGACCTTGAACTTACAAGAAACAAAGCGGCGTCGAGCCGCCGCACTCCAAAAAAAACGCCCCGACAGGCGTCGGGGCGAACTTTCCTACGTTCATTAGAATATCACAGGGATAATGACTTCGTCAAATCAAAAGTGCATTAGGTGCTGCGATTCAAAGCGAAAGTTACGCAGATTCTCACAACTACTCGTTACGTTGTTGGGTAGTCCCAGACATCGGGGGGCAGCTTATCCTTGAGCGATGCATACATGGCGTCGCGGAACAGTTTCAGAGCCGGATACGGCCGGAGGGCAATGGTGCGCTCCACAATGAGCCCCTGCTCGTTGTCCACGATCACCTCCAAGCTCTCGAACTTGTGGCCATCCATGGTCCCCGCCCAGCGCAAGAAGGTGGTGCGCTCATCGAGCTTAAACTCGGCTGTATAGGTACCGGAACCGCGCGTAGAGCTGGACTGAGTGAAAATCGCTGCGATGACGTCACGCCCCTCGATCGGCCTTGCCAAGATGGGGCTGTTAAATACGATGTTCTCGGCAAGCAGCTCCCTCACCTGGGCGAGTGTAGGGTTACCGGTTTCCCGTAGTTTGCGTAAAGGATGCATCGCGATTCCTCCTAAGGTATGTGAGCTGCTGAAGCGACGTGTGATCTAACTGGAGTTTCTGCCTCTACTTGTGCCCGATAAAGTACGGTGCTCGAAAATCCGGCTCCACATTTGGAGGTTTTTGAGCGGAAGCTGAGCTTCCAATCTCCAGCAACCAAAAGTCTTTTCCTCGTATGGCGTTCAAGGAATATTCCTTAACGCCGCCATTTTCGGTGGTGGCATACCATTCGATCGAATCAAAGCCCGTTGCTTTGTCGCAATAGAGACGGCCAGCCCACATCTCGGGCATAAGGGGAACCAGATTCTGCCATCCATCGTTGTGGCGCCGTTCAGGTATCGCGAATCTCCTGACGTCTGCCAGCGTCCACCGTTTTCTAAGAAGGCGGTAAGTTCCTCAGGCGAATTGAAGCCTGGCTTCGCGTTGGGCGGATATTTGGCAGTATTTGCACCCGGGGACAGCATTGGTTTGGCGCAGTCTATCGGTTGTCGTCGATCAGCGGACGGCTCAATTTCAGTCCTCGACTGCGGTGATTGACAACCTCCGACCACCACTACCGCAGCGATCCTCAGTACGAGTGAAGTTCTTTGCGTCATAGCATTCTTCCGATGCAACCGGTAAGCCTGTCACTGTTTCAAGTAACGAACCGCCACACATCCTGATTTAAGAATTTTTGACTCAACGAGTTTCAATTGCAATCTCTCTTGCAGGCTAATGCCTTCTAACAACCGTCTCCCTTCCCCTGCAACGATTGGCTGAACGACAAAACGATATTCATCAACTAGACCAAGCTCAATAAGTTGGGAAGGGATACTTACACCGCCGAGTAGAATATGTTTGCCTTGTTCTTGTTTCAATTTAAGTATTTCGTCTTGAAGCCCCGTACGAACAATTCTCGTATTTCCTTCCGCGCTGTCCAAGGATTGTGAAAAGACAATTTTGTTGATGGAGTCAAATCTGTCAGCAAAGTCGTTCGATGCTTTTGTCATGGAGTGGCTTTTTGCGACATCGGGCCAAAAAGGGACCATCAATTGATAGGTTTTGCGCCCAAAGACGAGCAGGTCAACCTCTCGCAGGAGGCGCGTGAAATATTCATGTATTTCTTCATCGGCGATCATTTTTGTGTGGTCGCAACAGCCATCCAGCGTGATGTTGATTGCGTAGATTAGATTTCTCATTTTCGCCTCGGATTGAGCAGCATATTACCTTAGACACGCAGTTTGACGGTGTTTGAAGGCGGATGCTAAAGTTTGATGTCTGCGAAGATGTTCTTCAGGGGCTAAAGCCCCCGTTTTTCCCGACTCGGAACGTCGGGGCTGAAGCCCCGACCTCCTAAAGAAAAAGAGATTCAGGCGGTATCGATCGAGGAGGAAGTATGGCAACGGCAGCGGCTCCGCGCGTATACAAGAATTTCATAAATGGCGAGTGGACGGATACCAAGAGCGGCAAGACGCATGAAAACCGCAATCCGGCGAACACGGATGAGATGGTGGGAGAGTTCGTGGCTTCGACCGCGGCGGACGTGGCTGCAGCGGTTGAATCTGCGAAGAAAGCGTACGAAAAATGGCGGCTGGTGCCGGCGCCGAAGCGGGCGGAAATTCTCTACCGCGCGGCGGAGTTCCTGGTGAAGCGCAAGGAAGAGTATTCGAAGGACATGACGCGCGAGATGGGGAAGGTGCTGGCGGAGACGCGCGGAGACGTGCAGGAAGCGATTGACATGACGTACTACATGGCGGGTGAGGGGCGGCGGTTATTTGGACAAACGACGCCTTCGGAATTGCCGAACAAATTTGCGATGAGCGTGCGGCAGTCCATCGGCGTGTGCGGAATGATTACGCCATGGAATTTTCCGATGGCGATTCCGTCGTGGAAGATGATGCCGGCGCTGATTTCAGGCAACACGGTCGTCATCAAGCCGGCGGAACACACGCCGCTTTCGACTTACCACCTCGTGGAGACGCTGATTGAGGCGGGCATCCCGGCGGGGGTGGTGAACCTGGTGAGCGGATCGGGAACCGAGGTGGGAGCGCCGCTTTGCAAACACAAAGATGTGCCGGTGATGAGTTTTACGGGATCGACGGAAGTGGGGAGGATCATCGCGGAAGCCTGCGCGCCGGACTTCAAGCATGTGAGCCTCGAGATGGGCGGAAAGAACATCATTGTTGTGATGGACGACGCGAATCTCGATTTGGCGGTGGACGGAGCGGTGTGGGGCGGATTTGGAACCACTGGCCAGCGCTGCACGGCGGCGAGCCGCGTGGCGGTGCACAAGAAAGTGTACGGCGAGTTTGTGAAACGCTTTGTGGATCGCGTGAAGACGCTCAAGGTGGGCAACGGACTTGATCCGACGATTGAAATGGGACCGTGCATCAACGAACAGCAACTGCAGACGGTGATGAGCTACGTGGAGATTGGAAGGAAAGAGGGCGCGAAGCTGCTGACCGGTGGAAACAGATTGAATTCTGGCGCGCATGCGAAGGGTTGGTTTCACGAGCCGACGGTGTTTGGCGACGTGAACGCAAAAATGCGTATCGCGCAGGAAGAGATTTTTGGGCCGGTGGTTTCGGTGATTCCGTTCGAAGGATTTGAAGAAGCGATCGCGATTGCAAATGGCGTGCCGTACGGCTTGTCGGCATCGATTTATACGCGCAATGTGAATCAGGCGTTTGCGGCGATGCGGGATTTGTTTACTGGCATTGTTTACGTGAACGCTCCGACGATTGGCGCGGAAACGCACTTGCCCTTTGGCGGCACAAAACAAACCGGCAATGGCCATCGCGAAGCAGCGATTGCTGCGATCGACTTCTACACCGAATGGAAGACGCTCTACATCGATTATTCAGACAAGCTGCAGCGCGCGCAGATCGACAACAACTAAAAATTAGAACTCCCTTCAGGGGCTAAAGCCCCTGAAGGGCTAGGTCGATACCGCCGGGGCTGAAGCCCCGGCCTCCTAAAGAAGGGCCAACTTGGTCGGTTCGAAAAAAGGGCGAATTGGCGGTTTTGGGAAGTAGCAGACTCGTTCGGATTGACCGGACTTGACAGCATTCCTAAAATAGTAGTTAGCACTGTCGGGCAGAGAGTGCTAACGATGAAGAACGCGGCTATCCAGGAACGTCGCAATAGGCATGTCTTGGCCGATCTCGTGCGGATGTACATCGAGACGGGCGAGCCGGTCTCTTCGCGTGCGATTTCCAAGCGCTTTGAAGAAACGCTGAGCCCGGCAACGATTCGCAACGTCATGGCGGACCTAGAGGATGGCGGGTTTCTCTATCAGCCGCACACTTCGGCGGGGCGCGTGCCGACCGCGGCCGCCTATCGCTTCTTTGCACAGGAAATTGCGGCTCAGGCCACGCTCAGCGTGCGGGATCGCGATTGGATTCGCGGCCAGATGGCAGCGGCGAAAACCACCGAGGAAATCACAGAGCGCGCTGGCCATGTTTTGGCAGAAGTTTCCAATGGTCTTGGGATCATTGTGGCGCCGCCACTGCGACGCATTGTTCTGGAGCACGCCCGCATGTGGTTGCTCCCGGATGGCAGAGTTGTTGTCGTGTTGAGCTCCCCCGGCGGAAGTTCGCGCGACAAGATAGTGAAGCCAAACCGCTCGTTCACACAGGCGGAGCTTGACGCAACCGCGGAATTTTTGAACCGGCAGTATTCCGGATGGACGCTGGAAGCAATTCGCGAAGATTTGCTGTTGAAGCTGGCCACAGAGCGTGAACGTTATGAGGGGTTGATTCAGAGCGCGCTGACGCTTTGCGATCCCACGGCACTCGAGGACGGGTTCAATCGCGAATTGTACGTCGAAGGCACAGCGCAAATTGTTGGTTCGCCGGAATTTTCGAGTCAGGCGCAGTTGCGGCAATTGCTGGAAGCAATTGAGGAGAAGCATCGGCTCGTCAGCGTGCTGAATGCATGTATTGACGCGCCGGAACCTGTACTCGTGCAGATCGGTATCAAGGAGATATCGCAAGCGGGTGAAAACCTTGCAATGATCAGCGCGCCATATACGCGCGGCGATCTCGCGCAAGGTTCCCTGGGAGTGCTTGGGCCCACGCGGATGCAGTATGAGCGCGCCATCAGCGCGGTTGCGTACGTCGCCGAACTTTTCGGCGAAGCGCTGGGCAAATCCAGGTCACAATTTTAGATAAAGGAAAGGGAATCAAGTCATGACGGCGGAACGGGACAATCAGGACGAGAGGCAGCGAGATCCGGCGGAATCGGACAACCTCGCGACAGACAATGCACGCGCGGATGCGGATGTTGCGAAGTTGACGGCAGATCTTGAGGATTTGCGGCAGACGTTGCTTCGCCGCCAGGCGGATTTTGAAAATTACCGCAAGCGCATCGAGAAGGAACGCCTGGAAGAAAACAAGCGCGCGACGGCGCGGGTCGTGGAAGCGTTGATTCCCATCGTGGATGGCTTCGAGCACGCGTTGGCAGCGCATCGCGAAGCCGAGTACGAGAACTATCGCAAGGGCTTCGAGCTGATTTACAAGCAGCTGTTGGACAACCTCGCGAAGCTTGGCGTCGAGCGCATCGAACCAACCGGCCAGCCGTTTGATCCGCATCAACATCAGGCGATGGATCGGACGGAAACGACGGACAAGCCAGACGGTACGGTGCTACAGGTTTTTCAGCCTGGATATCTGTTTCATGGGCGCGTTTTGCGGCCGGCGATGGTGCGTGTAGCCGTGCATACGGCGCAAGCATCGAAGTCAACGGTTAACTAAGAGCTTTCTTACCGAAACAAGGGAAACGAATGAGCAAACGGAATCAAAGAGATTTTTACGAAGTGCTCGGCGTCTCGAAGACTGCTTCGGTTGACGAGATTAAGAGTTCGTACCGCAAAGCTGCGCTGAAGTGGCATCCGGATCGGAACCCTGCGAACAAGGAAGAAGCAGAGGTCAATTTCCGTGAATGCACGGAAGCCTACAGTGTGCTGAGCGATCCGGAAAAGCGGCAGGTGTACGACACGTATGGTCATGCGGGATTGAGTTCGTCCGCGGGCGGCGTGGACTTCAACGGCACGATCTTTCAGGACTTCCACGATATTTTTGGAGATTTTTTTGGCTTTGAGGACATTCTCGGCGGCGGACGCAGAGGGCGCTCGCGCAGTCAGCGGGGCACCGACTTGCGCTATGACATGACGCTGACGTTTGAAGAGGCCGCGGCTGGTGTCACGACGAAGATAAAAGTCCCGCGACAAGAATTCTGCGGTGCGTGCAAAGGCACAGGAGCAAAAGCCGGCACGGGGGCAACGACTTGCCAGACCTGCAAAGGGCGCGGTCAGCTCGCGTATCAACAGGGATTCTTCACGATTACGCGGACGTGTCCGGCATGCCAGGGCGCGGGCCAAATCATCAAGGAGCGGTGCCCGGAATGCCGCGGGCAAGGACGCATTGAAAAAGAGAAAACGATTGATCTGCGCATCCCTGCGGGCGTGGATACCGGCACGCGCATGCGCGTTCAGGGTGAAGGCGAAGTCGGCGTGAACGGCGGCGCGCCGGGTGATCTTTATGTTGTGCTGGAAGTGAAAGAGCATCCGTTCTTTGAGCGGCGCAACGCGGATCTTTACTGCACGATTCCCGTCAGCATTGTGCAGGCATCTCTTGGGACCGAGCTTCAAGTGCCCGGCCTCAATGGCGAAGAGAAGCTCAAAATTCCCGAAGGCACGCAGAGTGGCGCTGTGTTTCGCATAAAGGGCAAGGGCTTGCCCGATCCGAGAGGCGGGGGCCGCGGCGATTTGTACTATCACGTGCAGGTCTTGACGCCGTCCAAGCTCACGCGCGAGCAGCGAAAGCTGATGGAACAGCTCGGCGCGACGCTAAGGGTGGAAAACAAGCCGGCCGAGCGTGGGTCGTCGTTTTTTGACAAGGTGAAAGATATTTTCGGCTAAGGCTTCGAACTCGCGAGTCAGCCGATGAGAAACGTTCGACTCGAATGGGAAGCTCCGCCATCGACAATCCGGGCAACAGCCAACCTGGATCGCGGATGGCGCCAGTTGACCAATACCTTCGGGTTCTGCGACGAGGATCGAACGCTTGTCCCTCCTTCTGAGTGGCAGCTTCGGGTCCAAATCAAAATCCATGCGTGGCCCAACTATCGAGGTCGCTGGCGAGATGAGTTCCCAGTCATCACGGACCTAAGCGGAAGATGCGCTGCATTTGAATATGAGTTATCGGTGCTACAGTTAGATGTCTGGATTGATGTCGATGCGACTCGTGGCATGAGATTGCCCCACAGTAGCAACCCGGGATTCTACGAGGGGTTCCCGCTTTTTCGACACCGTGGCGTAGATTATTACCTTCATTTACTAGTCGTGCTGCGCAGGCCTGGCCCAATTCAGCCTGGTGATACGTTCGAGTCCGATGTGCAGTTTTGGCAAGGAGGGTTACCCGGCCTTGGTAGGAGAAGGTAGGCTGCTTGCGCAGGCGATTCTTCGTCGAACAATTCGAAAATAATGCGGCAGTGATGACCGGCGGCGCGGCGCACCATGTGGGGCGCGTGTTGCGGGCGGAGACTGGGCAGATGTATGAGCTCAGCGACGGGGAACGGGCGTGGCTATATCGCCAGCGGGAATTGCGCGCGCGTATTATGCGTTTAGGCAAGACGATGAGTTAGATTGTTCCTCCTGCTTCCGCTTCACAGCTACGGGAGCGACAGTTCCGACAGAATATCGTGACGACGCTACGGCTACGGATCAAGGCTCTTGAGGAAAGGAACCGCGAATTGACCGAACAGCTGGAGCATGCTTACGGTGTAATCGCTCAAACTCAAGTCTCCGGTTCAGCATAACTTCCGAGTCGTCCGTGATACGCCCAGAATGACGAAGGGTCTCAGAGATTGCGTCCAGCATCTGCAGTAGTCTCGCCCGATTGGAAACCAAAGCGGCGGCTCGGCGTCTAAGGTTGAGAGCTCCCGCCTTGCATGGGCAGAAAGGATACGACGCATTGTACATGGCATCGGCCAAGCGGAGTCTCGTTTTGCTGGTTGCACTCTTTGGTTTGACTACGACCATTTGCGAAGCGGACGACTACGCTATCGCTCACGTCACAGTAATCAACCCTGGTCTAGGCAAACCCCAACCCGATATGACGATTGTCGTCCATGACAACGCAATCGTCTCGGTCCTCCCGTCAAAACAATTCAAGCCAAAACCTTCCATGAAGGTTGTTGAGGCCGGAGGAAAGTTTGTGATCCCCGGGTTGTGGGACATGCACGTGCATTTTCGCGATGCGGGCCGCGATCTGAAGATGGATGTGGCGAATGGTGCGCTCGGCATTCGTAACATGGGAGGAGCTCCCAAAGATGTTTTCCCTCTCAGGGACGCGATTGCGGCAGGCAAGCAGCTAGGACCGAAGATCGTCGCTTGTGGGTTGATTGTTGATGGTCCAGACTCATGGTCGAATCCAGAGTTCACGGTCTCCGTGAAGACTGCCGAAGAGGCGCGCGCTGCCGTGGAGTCGCTCAAGAAACAGGGCAGCGACTGCGTCAAGGTCTACGACGGCCTGTCGCGAGATTCTTATTACGCTGTCATCGACGAAGCGAAGAAACTCGGCCTCCCAGTGGTCGGGCACCTTCCGAGCGCCATCAGCGTTCGGGAAGCATCGATGGCGGGCCAGAGGTCTCTGGAACACGGCATTGCCCTTGCAGGCGGATCACCTGCAGAGAAAGAATACATTGAGCGTCGTTTGGATCAATCTGCCTTCCAGGAAGCTCTGCGAACTAAGAATTTCTCTTTAGTGCCCGCTAAAATCGCCCGCGACGAAACGTTCATGCTGGACAGCTTTGACCAGAAGCGCGCGGATGCGACCTATGCTCTGCTGGCGAAGAATGGCACCTTTCTGACTCCAACTCTCGTCACGCAAAGGGCCTTGACGTTTGCGGATGATCTCGATCGCGAGCCTGATTCCAGGATGCAGTACGTTTCTGCCGAGGAGCTTAAATGGTGGAAACCAGAAAACGGGATGTTGACCAAGTATCGGACCCCAGACTATATCCAGATGCGAAAACGAGAGTATGCAAAGCTCCTGGAGGAAGTTCGCCGAGCGCAGACTCTCGGCGTGCGCATCCTGGCCGGAACGGACATCACGATTCCTTTTACGTATCCAGGTTTTAGTCTGCACGATGAACTGGTATTGCTGGCAAAAGCTGGCCTTACTCCAATGCAGGCCCTTGAAACGGCTACGACCAATCCAGCGTTGATACTGGGCTTATCGAACCTCTGGGGGCGGATCGATGCCGGGTTCTCAGCCAATTTCATTTTGCTGGACGCCGATCCCTTGGCCGATATAGCAAACACAAAAAAGATCGAAGGGGTCGTAGTGAATGGCACATGGTTGGATCGGTCACAGCTTGATCGAATGCTCCGAGACGCCAAGCTGCCCGTGGCCATGGACAAGGCCGCGCAGCGCTGAACAAAACCGGTTTGCCACGCATTTTGTGCCTGCATTGTCGGCAAACCGGAACGATGAAAGCAGAGCTTGTCGACACGAAAACTGCTATCGGTAAACAACACAACCCCGGGCCTCCAGAGATTGGAACCATTCCAACGAAGGCAAAGAATTCACCCAGCGCAAATCCAACTTCTCCAGCTTGGGCAAGGCGGCGATTGCCGAAGGCAGTGACTCCAGTGGGTTCCCGCGTAGGTCAAGCTGACGCAGTTCTGACAGTTTTCCGACCGCGGATGGCAACGCTGCCAGCTTGTTATTTCGCAGATGAAGTTCCCTCAACCGCGATAGCCGTGCAACGCCGTCTGGTAGGGTTGTGAGCTGATTGTCCGTTGCGCGCAGTTCAATCAGGTTTGACAAGCCGCAGATTGACTCTGGAAAAGCGGAAATGGAATTCTCGCTGATGTTTAGATAGCGCAACTTCTGAAGCCTCCCAATCGAGGAGGGAACAGTTGTAAGGCGATTGTCATGCAGGTAGAGGAAGTCGCTCAATTCTGTCAGGTCGCCCAAACTCTCCGGCAGGCTGGCCAACTGGTTGTGACCTAGGTCGAGTGTCCGCAAGTGTCTTAGTTTGCCCAGCCGTTCCGATACCTCCGTCAATCCGTTATCTGCAAGGATCAGCGTTTCCAGTTCAGTTCTTTCCCATACCGAGTCTGGAACACTACGCAGGTCTTTCTGCCAAAGGTTGAGACGTACATCGTGAGGCATACTCGCGACAGTATCTTCGCCAATTGCGAACGACTCAAGTGTCGTGTTGTCGGCAATGCGGAAATTGAGCAAAATCTCAGCGCGTCGTTTACATGTGAACGACGTGCTGAACCGCTCGTCAGCGAAGAAAACTCTTGCGAACTACAGATAACTCGATAGCCTGCTAGGGCTAGGGCTGAGCCTTGCGCAGACGATTTTTCGTCGAACAATTCGAAAATAATGCGGCAGTGATGACTGGCGACGCGGCGCATCACCTTGGACGCGTGCTGCGGGCCGAAGCCGGTCAGCTTTACGAACTCAGTGACGGCAAAACCGCATGGCTTGCGCGCATCGAAAAAGTTGGGCGCGAGCGCGTTGATTTTTCGTTGATCGAGCCGATCGCCAGTACAGAGCTGGCTCTCGAAACGACGCTGCTCCTCTCTATCGTCAAATTTGATTCATTCGAATGGGCGCTTGAGAAAGCCACTGAGCTTGGCGTGCGGACAATTATTCCATTGGCTGCTGCCCGCAGCGAAAAGGCGCTTTTGCACGCAGCAGAAAAGCGCGCTGTGCGTTGGGAAAAAATTCTGCTCGAATCATCGCAACAATCTCGTCGAATAAGCCTTCCTGAGCTCAAGCCCGTTGAAAAGCCAATCAAAGCTTTTCAACGGACCGACGGTTTCACAATTATCTTGTCGGAAAGAGCAGAAGCTCAGGCACTCAAAGCAGTTTTGCCAAGCGCTGCGCACCACGTGGCACTTGCCATCGGTCCGGAGGGCGGCTGGACCGATGAAGAATTTGTCGCCGCGGAGGCTGCTGGCTTTCGCCAAGCCTCGCTTGGACGCCTGATCCTTCGTACCGAAACCGCCGTCATCTCCGCGCTTTCGAATCTGAATTATGCGCTTGGCTAGCCGGGTCGCTTTGCTTACGATACGTGTCATGCGCAAACCGCTGCTGGGCCTTGCCGTCCCGTTTTTGTGCGCTTCCTCTGCCTTCGCGCAAGACCGCCCATTACGAACAACGGACGTGGAAACAGTTCCTGCGGGCGAGGTGCGTGTGGAAGTCGGTTTTGATTTTCTTCAGGACGTCGGATTCCCGCTTTCCGGTCTGCGCGGTGATGAAACTTCCGTTGGCGTGCTGAACGTTCGGATGGGCATCAGCAAAATCGCGGAAATCGAAGTGGAAGGCGCGATCCAGAATTTTCTCGACGTTAAATCCCAGGGAGCATCGTTCGTTCCGAACTTGTCCTTGACCGGAGTGAATTCCACTCACGACACGGGAGACTTCGCGCTCGCCACTAAAATTCGGATCGTTAGGCCGTCTGGCAAAAAGCCCGGCTTGGCGTTCCGCTTTGGCTTCATCATGCCGAATTCGAATCAGGCGCGCGGCATCGGCACGAACACCACAAACGTGTTCGCTCTGATTGCGCTCGAAGAGCAGATTCAAAAACTCAAGCTCATGGGCGATCTCGGCATAGAAATTTTGCAAGCACCGAACGCACTTTTTACCCAGAACGACGTGCTCATGTACGGCGCAGGCTTCAGCTATTCCGTTCACAGGCGCGTGAACCTAGTTGGGGAAGTCAACGGCCTTTACTCCAGCCGTAGCATTAATGACGCGCTGATCGGTACGCAGAGCACCGGCCAGGCTCGCTTCGGATTGCAAATTAACGCCGGTGGTTTTACCTGGGACCTCGCCGGCATCCGCGGCATCCACAAGTTTGATCCCCGCTCCGGCTTCACGTTCGGCGTCACCAAGGAATTTCACCTGTTCGACTACAACCGCCTGCAATAAGCGGTGCATCTGATTCGTCATGCGCCAAACGGTAGCGGGTCAGTTCAACTTTTTGACTTATTGTGTCACGGTCTAAAAAAACTTGACCTGACCCACTGGCCGCCAAACTCCAATCTGGCGCAGTGTGTCGCTCGCATGTTATATACTGTTAGGCAATAGAAATGCTGAGTCCGGACGAGAAAGTGCTTTCTTCCCCCTCCGAGGGATCCGCACCAAACGCGGATCAACCCTCAATGGCTTCGGAAACAAGACCGGCTGCCGGACAATCTCTCAAACGTGAAATTCGAGTTTGGACCCGCGACCTTCTTATCGCGATCGGACTTGCGCTGGTCATCATCGTATTTTTGTATCAGCCGGTGAAGGTCGAAGGCACCAGCATGGCGCCGCTCCTTTCCGACCAGGAGCGCATCTTCATCAATAAGTTTGTTTACCGCTTCGAGCCGATTCAGCGCGGCGACGTTGTCGTCTTTTGGTATCCGCTGGACCGCAGCAAGTCATTCATCAAGCGCATCATTGCGTTGCCCGATGAAGTTGTGCAGATTCGGAGCGGTGTTGTGTACGTGGACGGGCAGCCGCTGTCTGAGCCCTACGTTCCGCCGCAATACGAGGACTTGAGCGATTACGGCCCCGTGCGCATTCCGCGTGACATGTATTTTGTGATGGGGGACCATCGCATCAGCTCAAACGATTCCCGCGTCTTCGGCCCCGTCCCCAGCCGCTTCATTTACGGCCGCGCCGTTTTCGCGTATTGGCCTGTCGATCACTTCGGCTCGCTTTCGCCGTCCGCCGAGGCCAAAGAAAAATAAAATGATTCACGGAGGCTCCACTGACGGAAGTTCATCACCGACCTGCAATCCTCGCGCTGGAAGACGGGCGCGTATTTAACGGGAGAGCTGCGGGCGCCATCACGCGCCGCGGCGGCGAAGTTGTTTTCAACACCAGCCTTACCGGTTATCAGGAAGTTTTTACTGACCCAAGCTATGCGGGCCAGATTGTTTGCCTCACTTATCCGCACATAGGGAACGTTGGCGCGAATGTGGACGACGAAGAGTCGTCGCACCCCTACATCGAATCGCTCATCGTGCGGGAATTCTCGCAGATTTCTTCCAATTGGCGCTCGTCGGAGACGGCTCAGCTTTATTTGAACCGCCACAAGATTCCCGTCATCTGGGACATTGATACACGCGCGCTTGTTCGCCACATTCGCAAAGTTGGGGCTTTGCGCGGCGTAGTTTCCACGGACGGCACTCCGGCCGACCAACTGGTTCACGAAGCGAAACAACTCCCAACCATGGCGGGTCAAGAACTTGCAAGTCGCGTGAGCTGCGCGAAGCCTTATGACTGGGCGCAGGGCTCGATTGACCTGGCTACATCGCCCTGGACCGAACAGATGGGCGAAGCGGAAGCTCACGGTGAAGGCAGAAAATTCCGGGTGGTAGCTTTCGATTTTGGCATCAAGCAAAACATCTTGCGCCTGCTTTCCGATCATCACTGTGAAGTCGGAGTCGTGCCCGCGAAAACTTCCGCGGAGGATGTCCTCGGCATGCACCCGGACGGCGTGTTTCTTTCGAACGGGCCCGGCGATCCAGAGCCAATGGATTACGCCGTGGAAAATGTCCGCAAATTTCTGGGCCGCGTGCCGGTATTTGGAATTTGTCTCGGCCATCAGGTGTGCGGCCTCGCGCTTGGCGGAAAAACCTACAAACTAAAATTCGGCCACCATGGTTCGAATCATCCAGTCAAAAATTTGCTCACGAATCAGGTCGAAATCACTGCGCAAAATCACGGCTTCTGCGTTGACCCGGATTCACTGCCTTCCAGCGAAGTCGAAGCAACGCATATCAACCTGAACGACCATACCAACGAAGGCATTCGCCACAAAAAATTGCCCTTGTTCAGCGTGCAATATCACCCGGAAGCTTCGCCCGGCCCGCACGATTCGCACTATTTGTTCACGCAGTTCACGGACATGATGAAAGAATTTCGTCAGCCGGGGAGTTCGCGTCGGTGAAGGGGAAGGGAGAAGCAGATTCCCCGTGCAAAAGACGCGCGTGGAATGACAGGTCAGGAGTTGGAAGGGGCCGTGTACGTGTTTTCGAGAATTATTCGTGAGTGTCATCCCTCGCGAAGCGGGGGAACTGCTTTTTGTCATGAAACGAAGCTACTGCGTATATATTCTCCCGAGTCGGTCACGGACGCTGTATACGGGAGTGACGAACGACCTTGAGACGCGAGTGCGGCAGCACAGAGAAGGAAGAGCGGATAGCTTTACGGCGCGATACCGGATCCATCGCTTGGTGTACTTTGAGGTGTTTGGGGATGTTCGCGACGCTATCAAAAGAGAAAAACAGATTGAGCATTGGGTACGAGCGCAGAGAGTGGCTTTGATCGAATCAATGAATCCGAGTTGGCGGGATTTGGTGGAGGAGAGGTTTCCGGCCTATCCGCAGCAGGAAAAGCAGATTCCCCGCGCAAAAGGCGCGCGAGGAATGACAGATTAGGAGTTGATGCGCGAGGAATGACACGGCGTTAAGTCGGTACACGGATGTCCAGGGACGAAGAAACCAGATGCCGAAAAGAAAAGACATCAAAAAAATTCTAATCATCGGGTCGGGGCCGATCATCATCGGCCAGGCGTGCGAATTTGACTATTCTGGTGCGCAAGCGTGCAAGGCGCTGCGCGCGGAGGGCTACGAGGTCGTCCTCGTCAATTCGAACCCCGCCACGATCATGACCGATCCCGAGCTTGCGCATCGCACCTACATCGAGCCGCTTTCGAAGGAATATCTCGAGGAGATTATCGCGAAAGAAAAGCCCGATGCGCTGGTTCCTACAGTGGGTGGCCAGACGGCGCTCAATCTTGCCGTCGCTCTCGCCGAAGAGGGCATTCTCGAAAAGCACAAAGTGGAAATGATTGGAGCGTCTCTTCGTGCGATCAAGGTCGCCGAAGACCGCCTCTGGTTCAAAGACGCTTGCCGAAAAGTCGGTCTTGAGGTTCCAGCCTCGGCGCTCGTCAACAACGCGCAGGACGCTATGCGCCTCTGCGAACAACTGGGATTCCCACTTGTCATTCGCCCTTCGTTCACCCTCGGCGGTACCGGCGGCGCGATTGCTTACAACCGCGAAGAATTTGGCGAAGCGATTTCTCACGCGCTGGACATGAGCCCGGTCCACGAAGCGCTTGTTGAAGAATCCGTCCTCGGCTGGAAGGAATACGAGCTGGAAGTGATGCGCGATTTTCGCGACAACTTCGTCGTGATCTGCACGATCGAAAACTTCGACCCGATGGGCGTCCACACGGGCGATTCCATCACCGTCGCGCCCGCGCAAACGCTTACCGACAAGGAATACCAGCGCATGCGCGACGCTGCGGCCGCGATTCTGCGCGAAGTGGGCGTGGAAACGGGCGGTTCGAACGTGCAGTTCGCCGTAAATCCGGACACGGGGCGTATGGTCGTCATCGAAATGAACCCGCGTGTTTCGCGCAGCTCGGCGCTCGCCAGCAAGGCGACTGGTTTCCCAATTGCGAAAATTGCAGCGCGGCTGGCCGTGGGGATGTCCCTCGACGAAATTCCCAACGACATCACCAAGAAAACGCCTGCGAGCTTCGAGCCGACCATCGACTACGTCGTCACGAAAATTCCGAAATGGCAGTTTGAGAAGTTCCCAGGCGCGGACAGCACACTCAGCACGCAAATGAAGTCGGTCGGCGAAGTGATGTCCATCGGCCGCACGTTCAAGGAATCCTTGCAAAAGGCGATTCGCTCGCTTGAACCGCACGCGCCGTGGCGCGCTCCGTCGGATACGCCGGATTCGCTCTTGCGCGAAAAGCTCGCCACGCCGCGCCCCGACCGCATTCATTGGCTGCTGACCGCCGTGGAGCGCGGCCTTCCGGCCGTTGAAATCTGCGATCTCACAAAAATCGATCCGTGGTTCATCCAACAGATTCAGGAACTCATCGCCGTCAACAAGCGCGCTTCCGGCGTTACCGTCGAAACTGCGTCAAAGGAATTGCTCCGCGAAGTGAAGCGCCACGGCACCAGCGACGAACAACTCGCGCAAATGTGGAAGACGACGCCTGCCGCCGTTCGCCTCCAGCGCGCGCGGTATGGCGTATCACCTGTTTTCAAGCGCGTGGACACTTGCGCGGCGGAATTCGAATCGTTCACGCCCTATATGTATTCGACTTACGAAGACGAGGACGAGTCCGACACCCAGCCGCGCCCCAAAATCATGATTCTCGGCAGCGGGCCGAACCGCATCGGGCAGGGAATTGAGTTTGACTACTGCTGCTGCCACGCGTCATTCGCGCTGCGCGAAGACGGCTTTGAAACGATCATGGTGAATTGCAACCCGGAAACGGTCTCGACGGATTACGACACTTCCGACCGCCTCTATTTCGAGCCCCTCACGCTCGAAGACGTGCTCGCCATCGTGGAGCGCGAAAAACCGCAGGGCGTCATCGTGCAATTCGGCGGGCAAACGCCGCTCAACCTCGCGATGGAACTAAAGCGCAACGGCGTGCCCATTGTCGGCACAACGCCCGAGTCGATTGACCTTGCAGAAGATCGCCGCCGATTTGGCCGCGTGCTTGACGAGCAAAAAATTCCGCAGCCGCGTAACGGCACCGCGCTTGTTCCCGAGGAAGCCGCGCGCCTTGCCGGTGAAATCGGTTTGCCCGTTCTCGTGCGCCCGAGTTACGTTCTCGGTGGCCGAGCGATGGTCATCGCGTACGACGCCAACACAGTTCAGGAATACGTCGCGCAAGCGGCACTGATGGGCTCCGCGAAGCCCGTCCTTATCGATCAATTCCTGGAAGAAGCGACGGAAGTGGACGTGGACGCGCTTGCCGACGGCACCGACGTCGTCATCGGCGGCATCATGGAGCACATCGAAGAAGCCGGCGTACACTCCGGCGATTCAAGCTGCGTGCTCCCACCGGTCAGCCTCACGCCGGCAGTGCTCGATACGATTCGCGATTACACCTGGCGCCTCGCCATCGCGCTCAAAGTCGTGGGCCTCATGAACGTGCAATACGCGATTCAGCGGGACACGGTTTACGTTCTCGAAGTGAACCCGCGCGCTTCGCGCACCGTTCCGTACGTCAGCAAAGCCACCGGCGTTCCGCTTGCCAAAGTTGCTGCACGTTTGATGGTTGGCAAGAAGCTCAAAGACATGAGGTTGCCGCTCGTTCATCACAAGGGCGTTGCGGAAATCGCCGTCCACGACTTTTACTCCGTCAAATCGCCGGTTTTTCCGTTCAACAAATTCCGCGGAGTGGATACAATTCTCGGACCGGAAATGCGGTCCACCGGCGAAGTCATGGGCATTTCCACTTCCTACGGCCAGGCGTTTGCCAAAGCACAGCTCGCCGCGGGCCAGCGTCTGCCACGAAAGGGCACTGTTTTCCTTAGCGTAAACGATCGCGACAAGCGTCACCTCGTTTCGGTTGGTAAGGAACTCGAATCGCTCGGCTTCAAGCTTGTTGCGACGCGCGGCACTGCGGCCACTCTCTTAGCAGCGGGCATTGAGGCCGAAGCCGTCTTCAAAGTGAACGAAGGCCGTCCGAATATCGTTGACCTCGTCAAAACCGGTAAAATAGATCTTGTGATCAACACGCCGCTTGGCCGCGAATCCTTCTACGACGAAAAGTCTATTCGCCGCGCTGCCATCCGCTACAACATTCCGTGCATCACTACGATGGCGGCTGGGAATGCCGCAGCGCGCGGCATTCGCGCCATGCTAGAGCAGGGCACGGAAGTGTCCGCCTTGCAGGATTTGCATCGGGGCCAAGTCACCGCTTCCGGTTCGGCTGTCTGAGGAGACTAATCCGTGGATCTTTCCGGCATCTATCCCGCGCTCACTACGCCCTTCGACACGAACGGCAATTTTTCCGCTGCCGACTTTAAGCACAATCTGCACCGCTACAACCAAACGGATCTCGCGGGATACGTTGTCCTCGGTTCGACCGGGGAATCCGTTCTTCTGTCTGATAAGGAAATGGAAGCCATTCTTGCCACCGCTAAGGAAGCAGCCGCACCCGGGAAGCGTTTGCTGGCCGGAACCGGCGCCGAGTCAACGGCCGAAACGATCGCGCGCACCAAACGAGCCGCCAGCCTCGGCTATCACGCCGCGCTTGTCAAAACGCCTTACTATTACAAGCCCGCTTACAAACCGGATGTTTATCTCGCGCACTATCGCGCCGTCGCCGACGCTTCGTCCATCCCGATCGTTCTGTACTCCGTGCCGCAATTCACGGGTGTCTCGCTGGAAACCCCCGAAATCGTCGCCCTTTCGGAGCATCCAAACATCATTGGCATGAAGGACAGCTCTGGCGTCGTGCAGCGCACCGTGGAAGTCGTCGCCGGCGCTTCCGACGATTTTCAAATGCTTACCGGCTCCGCTAGTGTTGTCGTGCCTTGCCTCAGCGCGGGAGCCGTCGGCGCCATTCTCGCGCTCGCTAGCGCTTTCCCTGAAAAATGCGTCGCGCTTTACCAGCTTTACCGCCAAAGGATGTATGAGCAAGCCCGCGAGTTGCAGGGCAAGCTGGCCGTCGCCTCAAAGCGAGTCGTTTCCGAAGCAGGCATTCCCGGCGTGAAGTTTGTTATGGATTTGCGCGGATATCGCGGCGGCAATCCCCGCGCTCCGCTTCTCCCCCTCAGTGAATCGGCAAAAACTGCCATAACGAAAGCCGCTGCCAGCCTCGAACCCGCCGCCGTAGGAGCTAGCTGATCGCCTACAGGAATGGCCAAATTGGCCTTCCCCGCCGCCCCCGGGTTGTGCTTTCCAAAGGTCGCTTTTCCCGTCTATTTGCTGTGACCGAATTCGGTGGGTATCATCTAAGAATCCATGCAATGTCGCGCCTTGCCGTTCCGACAGCTCCCGCACCAACCTCCCCTCCATCTGGCATTTCACGATGAATTCGACAGAGTAAAAGGCTTTTACACGCACGAACCCAAGCTTGAAAACGCAGTTCCGCTCGCCTCCAGCCTCCAATATCCACAATCCCGCCGTTTAGCCGTCGCAGCCATTCTGCGCGAACAAAACGAAAGCTTTGGTGCCGGTCGGGCTGCTCTCGACAACCTTTCCCGCTTGGAGCAAGGGGCAGTTGCCGTCGTTAGCGGCCAGCAAGTCGGGCTTTTCGGCGGACCGGCGTATTCGTTTTACAAGGCACTTTCTGCGATCGAGGGAGCGAGGCTTCTGACGAAGATGGGCATTGATGCGGTGCCGATCTTTTGGATGGCCACGGAAGACCACGACCTCGATGAAGTTCGCCACACGAGTTTTTTTCATGACGGCAAGCTCGTAAAATTTGAGCTTCCGCAACGGTCCGGCCCCGCCGGACCCGTGGGGCCGCTCAAACTTGGTCCACAAATTGTGGAAATCGTTCGCGCGGCTACTGTCATGCTGGGCGGCCCCGCCGCTGCGGAAGTCGCCGCGCTCCTTCGGGCCAGCTATACAGCCGAAGAATCCTACTGTTCTGCGTTTGCAAAACTGTTCGCTGGCCTCTTCTCGTCACGCGGCTTGATTCTTCTGGATCCTCTCGATCATCGCCTTCATCGCCTCGCCGAACCGCTTTATCGCCAAGCTGCTGAGGAACGCATAGAGCTCAACGAGGCCCTCCTTGCTCGCAATAAGGAGCTCGATCGCGCCGGCTTTGCTCCACAGGTGAAGGTCACGGGCCGCAGCACGGCGCTGTTCTATATGGGCGCTGGCGGGCGCGAAGCAATTCGAGCGAATGGTTCTGCGTTCCATGCTGACTCCATCAGCTGGTCTGCTCAGGAGCTGGCTAACGCCATCTCGCAAGCGCCGGAATGTTTCAGCCCTAATGCGCTGCTTCGTCCCGTCGTGCAGGACTATTTGCTTCCTACCGTCGCTTGCGTTGCAGGGCCGGCGGAGATTTCCTATTTCGCTCAGTCTGAAGTCTTCTACAGCAAACTATTGCACCGCCAGCCGGTTTTTCTTTCCCGTGCAGGTTTCACCCTTGTGGATAGCAAGGCCCAGCGACTCCTTGAACAGTACAACATGGCCGTCGAAGACGTATGGACCGGTAGTCAAACCGTCCGGCGCAAGCTTGGCACGGCGAATTTGACAGGGGCCCTCGGCGGCCGTCTGGAGAAAGATGCGCAAAAGATCCAAAAGCTTTTGGATGGTTGGTCTGGTCCCATCGGCAAGATCGATCCTACGCTGAAGGCGACTGTCGAAAACGCGCAAAAGAAAATCGCGTATCAGGTGGAAAAGCTGAAGCAACAAGCCGGCTGGGCCCGCGACCAGCGAAGCAGCATACTCACGGGCCATGCCGAGTTCCTCGGCAATTTGCTTTACCCGAACAAGACACTGCAATCGCGCGAACTTTGCCTTTTGCCTCTCCTCGCCCGCTGGGGCATGGAGGGTCTCGACGCTCTCCAAAAACATTCTTCCGGCAAGCACCTCAACAAACATTTTCTTGTTCCGATTCCGTGATTCCTCCGAGCTACGCGTGCTAGGATTTTGCTCGTTATGGCAAAGATCGAAACGATGCGCGTCCGCACCGACCGCCGCACGCAACTCATTGACGTAACCAGCGAAGTGCAATCGCTCGTCGCCAAATCGAGTGTTCGGCAGGGCATTTGCCACGTTTACGTCCCTCACACCACGGCGGGCGTCACCATCAACGAACACGCCGACCCCGACGTTGCATCCGATTTCGAAGGCATCATGGATCGTCTCCTTCCAAACCGCGGCCCCTACCGGCATGCGGAAGGCAATTCCGATTCACACGCAAAAACGATTCTTACCGGCACCAGCCAGCAAATCTTTGTCGAACAAGGGCGTCTAGTCCTTGGCCGCTGGCAAGGCATTTTCCTCTGTGAATATGACGGCCCGCGGGAACGAACCATGCACGTCAAAGTGATTCCCGATCCTGCGTAGCTCAAACTCCGTGCCTGCATGGCCTGTGTTAAAGTCAATTCTTGCGCTATGAGCCTCGGAATCTACATACAGGTACCGTTCTGCCAGACAAAATGCACCTACTGTAATTTCCATACAGGCGTAGTTTCGGTAGAAAAATACGCGCCCTACGCCGAAGCTGTGCAGCAGGAAATCGCAAACCATCGTGACCTCTACGCTGCCGCGCAGATTCCGGTGAACGACCTCGAAAACGTTATAGTGGACACCGTCTATTTCGGCGGCGGCACGCCTAGCCTCCTCGACCCATCGCATCTGCAAAATATTCTGGAGCGAATTCGCGCATCGTTTCTGTGCGACTGGAAAGAAGTCACGCTCGAAGCCGATCCCGAAACCGTCACCGAGGAAAAAGCTGGAGCCTGGGCGGCTGCCGGAATCAATCGCGTGAGCTTCGGTGTGCAATCCTTCTCCGACCTCGAACTTAAATCCTCCGGCCGCATGCACCGTCGAGAAGACGTCTACCGCGCCGCGCCCATCCTCCGCGCCGCGGGAATCCAAAATCTCAGTTTCGATTTAATCATCGGCCTGCCTCACCAGAAGCCGGCGTCCTGGCGCAATTCTCTAGACGAACTGATCACCCTCAACCCGGAACACGTTTCCATTTATTTGCTCGAGGTGGACGAAAGCAGCCGCCTCGGCAGAGAATTAATCTCACTCGGCACAAGATACAGCGCGCCAGCTGTCCCCAGCGACGAGCAAATGGCCGATTCTTACGACCTTGCGCGCGACCTTCTTGCGGCAGCGGGCTACCAGCACTACGAAATCTCCAACTGGGCCAAACCCGGCTTCGCCTCCCGCCACAATCTCAAATACTGGAGCCGCGAACCGTACTTGGGGTTCGGCGCCGGCGCGCATTCGTTCAGCGGTGCAACGCGCTGGGCAAACGCGCACGACTCCGCGCAATACGTCGCCGCGATTCAGTCCGGCAAACTCCCGGCCGAACAAATCGAGCCCGTGTCTCCTCAGCAGGCTCTCGAAGAAGAAATGTTCCTCGGCCTGCGCCAACTCAGCGGCATCAATCTCGCCCAAATGGAATCGTCTTACGCGCACGCCCTAAACAACAAACTCGCGTCACTCGAATCCGCCGGTCTCATCGAACGCGATGGAAACATCGTCCGACTCGCGCCCAACAAACTCAGCATTTCGAACGAAGTTTTTGTGGAACTGCTCGGCTAGAGGAAATTCACAACAGAGGCGCACAAAGAATGTCCACCACGCAGCCCGCGAACATCGTTGACCTTCGCAGCGACACGGTCACGCGCCCCACGCCCGCCATGCGCCGCGCCATGGCAGAAGCCGAAGTCGGCGACGACGTTTATCTGGAAGATCCCGCCGTCAATTGCCTCGAAAAGCGCGCCGCACAAATTTTCGGCAAAGAAGCTGCTCTCTTCGTTCCCACCGGCTGTATGGGCAATCTCATCGCCATCAAAGTCTGGACGCATCACGGCGACGAAGTCATCTGCGAAGAGCGCAGCCACGTCAATCTTTACGAACTCGCTTCGATGTCCGCAATCGCCGGAGCAATGCCGCGCATCGCTCGAGCTGACGACGGCATCCTCACCTGGCAAAAAATCGAAGCTGTCATCCGCCCTAGAATTTACTACGACTCGCAAACCGCGCTCATCTGCCTCGAAAACACGCACAACATGGCTGGGGGAACGCTCTATCCCACGAAGCAGGTCGACGAAATCTGCGCTCAGGCCCACGCCGCAAATCTCAAAGTCCATCTTGACGGCGCGCGCATCTTCAATGCCGCGGTGGCCCTAGGCGAATCCGTCGCGCAGATGACCCGCAATCTCGATTCCGTCATGTTCTGTCTTTCGAAAGGGCTCGGCGCGCCCGTCGGCTCCATGATCGTTGGTTCGCAGGAATTTATCGACAAGGCGCGCATCTACCGCAAAATGTTTGGCGGCGGCATGCGTCAAGCCGGCGTCATCGCCGCGGCGGGCCTGATCGCGCTCGAAGAATCTCCCAAGCGTCTCCATGAAGATCACGCCAACGCGCAATTCCTCGCAAGTGAAATCGCGAATATTTCCGGCCTCCGCATTGCCCCCGCCTCCGTCAAAACCAATATCGTCATCTTCGATTGCGAATCCACCGGCCTCAACGCCGTTCAGCTTTGCGAAGCCCTCCAGCCTCACGGCATCTGGGCGCTCGACACCGCTCCTTATTCCGTCCGCTTTGTCACCCATTGCGACGTTGACCGCGCGGGCTGCGAGCGCGCCATCAAAGTTCTTCGCGAAGTCGTCGCCAAATCTGCCCGCATCAGCGCCTGACTCACTGTAATGCCATTTTGACTCCATGACGCATCGGATTGCCTTCGTTCCCGTGCGCCCGCCGTTATAAAATATTCTTTGGCGCACTATAGCCAAAACTTAGAGCTTTGGAAGTGACATCTCATAACCCTGGGGGCGGCGTGGATTTTTCTTTCACCGATGAACAACAGCAACTCCGCAAGAGCATTCGGGAATTTGCCGAAGGCGAAATCGCTCCGCACGTGATGGAGTGGGACGAAGTCTCCCATTTCCCGCTCGAAATCATGCCTAAGCTCGCAGAAATGGGTCTCCTCGGCATTATTTTTCCCGAGCAATACGGCGGCGCCGGGCTCGGCTACATCGAATACGTCATCGCTATCGAAGAGCTTTCGCGCGTGGACGGCTCCGTCGGCATCATCGTGGCCGCGCACAATTCGCTATGTTCGAATCACATCTACAAATTCGGCACGGAAGCGCAAAAACAAAAATACCTTGTGCCGCTGGCGCAAGGCAAAAAAATCGGCGCCTGGTCGCTCACCGAACCCGAAGCTGGCTCCGACGCCGGCGGCACGCGCACGACCGCTCGCCGCGATGGCGATCACTACATCCTCAACGGCTCAAAAACGTTCACCACGAACGGCCACTACGCCGACACCTGCGTGGCTATGGCCGTCACGGACAAAGCCAAAGCCTCGCACGGCATCAGCGCCTTCATTCTGGAAAAGGGCATGCCGGGTTTTCGTCCCGGCAAAAAGGAAAACAAACTCGGCCTCCGCGCCAGTGACACGTCCGAAGTTATTTTCACGGACTGCCGCGTCCCGGCCGCGAATCTTCTCGGGCCCGAGGGCGAAGGCTTTACCGGCAGCCTCGCCATTCTCGATGGCGGCCGCATCTCCATCGCCGCGCTCGGTCTTGGCATGGCGCAAGGCGCGCTCGACGCCGCAACGAAATACGCCAAGCAGCGCAAACAGTTCGGCAAGACCATCAGCGAATTTCAGGCCATCCAATTCAAGCTGGCGGACATGGCCACGCAAGTCGAAGCCGCGCGCCTCCTCGTCTATCAAGCCGCCTGGCACGCCGACCGCAATTCCGCTCGCTTCACGCGCGAATCCAGCATGGCCAAGCTTTTCGCCAGCGAAGTTGCCGTCCGCGTCGCCAACGAATGCGTCCAAATCCACGGCGGCTATGGCTTCATCAAAGACTATCCCGCGGAAAAGTTTTATCGCGACGTCAAACTCTGCACCATCGGCGAAGGCACCAGCGAAATCCAGAAACTCGTCATCGCCCGCCAGCTGTTGGGCAAAAAATAATAGCGGCATGACTCCGCCTCCGAAGCCATATGGACTGCGGCAGCCCCTGCTGCCGCCTTGGCGGGTGTCCCAGGCTCGCTCCTTGAACCTGGGTCTTGATTTGTGCCGGCGGCCCGACTGGATTTATCGCGCAACTCCTCCATAATAGAACCATGCATTTCGCAGCCGCCTGCGCCATTTTGGAAATTCATGTCAGCGTCAATTGAGAATTGGGCGCAGCAGGTACGTGCTGGCGAAATTCGCGCCGTCTCTCGCGCCATCACTGCCATCGAAAATCACGCGCCCGAAGCCGAATCGCTTCTGAAAAGTCTTTTTCCGCACACGGGCTCAGCCTATCTTTCTGGAATCACCGGCGCTCCCGGCACCGGCAAAAGCACTCTCGTTGACCGCCTCGCCGCGCACTACCGCAAAGCGGAACAAAGAGTCGGCGTCATCGCTGTTGATCCCACCAGTCCCTATTCCGGCGGCGCGATTCTCGGCGATCGCATCCGCATGCAAAGTCACGCCGGTGACGCTGGCATTTTCATTCGCTCCATGGCCACGCGCGGATTTCTCGGCGGCCTTTCGCGCGCCACCGCCGAAGTAGCTCTTGTGCTTGACGCGGCGGGCAAAAAACAAATCCTCATCGAAACCGTCGGCGTCGGCCAGGACGAAGTGGACATCGTCCGGCTCGCCGATTGCGTCCTCGTCGTTCTCGTCCCCGGCCTCGGCGACGACATTCAAAACATGAAGGCCGGCCTGATGGAGATCGCGGACATCTTTGTCCTGAACAAAGCCGATCGCGAAGGCGCCGACCGACTTGAAGAACAGCTCCACGCCATGCTTTCTCTGGTGATGCCCCGTGACGGCTGGCATCCGCCCGTCATTCGAACGGTCGCCACCGAAAATTCCGGCATTGGCGCGCTCGCCGCTGCTATCGAAAAATTCCGCGCGCATTTCGAATCAAGCGGCCAGCGCGAAAGAAAGCATCACGAGCACTGGAAGAATCGCTTGCTCGGCCTCCTTGAGTCGCGTTTAGTCGAACAAGTTCTTCACGGCGCCGAAGGCGAAAGAAAGCTTGAACGCCTCGCAGCCGAAGTCTCGCAGCGCAAAAAAGATCCCTTCACCGCGGTTTCGGAATTGCTCGCGGGAGCGGACGTCCTGCGCTAGAAATTCATTTCCAATTTTCTCGGGAGAAACGAATGTCGGCAAAGAAGTCGAACAAAACCAAAAAATCGGGCGCTAAGCCCCGCGCCACCATCGGCGTCATCGGCGGCAGCGGCCTTTACGCTATGCAAGGCCTCACCGGCGCGCGCGAAGTCCGCGTCAAAACGCCCTTCGGCGACCCTTCCGACGCGCTTGTCGTCGGCACTCTGGAAGGGAAGCAGGTCGCCTTTCTCGCTCGCCACGCCCGCGGCCATCGCATTCTTCCTACGGAAATCAACTATCGCGCCAACATTTACGCCATGAAGCTCCTCGGCGTCGAGCGCATCATCTCCGTGAGTGCCGTCGGCTCCTTGCGCGAAGAGCTTCGTCCAGGCGAATTCCTCGTCGCCGACCAATTCGTGGACCGCACCAAAGGCCGCATCTCCACATTCTTCGGAAACGGCATCGTCGCACACGTAACCTTCGACAAACCCACGTGCGCCCAAGTCTCCCGCGTTCTCGCCGACGCCAGTGTCCATTGCGCCGTCAAAGTCCATCGCAAAGGCACTTACATCTGCATGGAAGGCCCGCAATTTTCCACGCTTGCCGAAGCCCACATGCACCGCAAAATGGAATTCGACGTCATCGGCATGACCAACGTCACCGAAGCCAAACTCGCGCGCGAAGCCGAACTTTGCTACGGTACGATTGCCATGATCACCGACTACGATTGCTGGCACCCTGATCACGAATCCGTCACCGGCGCTCAAATCATGGCCACGCTTCAGCAAAACGCCGAAAATGCGCAAAAAGTTTTGCGCGAAGCCATCAAATCCATGCCGGAGCATCGCGAATGTAAATGCGGTGCCGCGCTGGCGCACGCGCTCATAACCGATCCGAAACTCGTTCCCAAATCCACCAAGAAAAACCTCGCGGCCATCATCGGCAAATATATCTCGTAGATGGGGCTCAGAATCGGTTGGGTTACAGGGTCGAGCACGAAACTAGCGGTTCCGCTCTGTAGGGGGTGGGAGCTTTAGCTCCCACGTAAATGGTTGCGGTAAATCGGGGCTTTAGCCCCTGAAGAAAGTGTTTGCGGTTGGGTTTGTATACATGAAAGTACTCCGAGATAAAGGAGCACCTTGTGTCTTTGTTCGTCGTAGGTTCCGTCGCGTTTGACGCCATCGAATGCTTGGTAGCACAGGCACTCTTGCCTGTGCTCTTCGATTTCCCGGCGCTGCAGCCCCCAAATTCGTTCGCCAACTCTAAGTGAGGAGAATCTCTTGTCTCTACTCGTCGTAGGTTCCGTCGCATTCGACGCTATCGAAAGCCCGTACGGTAAGGAGGACCGCATCATCGGCGGCGCCGCCACCTATTTCGCGGTTGCGGCCAGCTTCTTTTCGCACGTCAATCTCGTCGGGATCGTCGGCGACGATTTCTCCAAACAAGACGAAGCGATTTTCCGCGGCCGCAAAATTGACACCACTGGCCTGGAGCGCGCCAATGGCAAATGCTTTTTCTGGGCTGGCCGCTATCTCCAGAACCTCAACGAACGCGTCACGCTCACAACGGAACTAAACGTCTTCGCCGATTTCAATCCCAAACTTCCGGAAAAGTACAAGGACTCAAAGTACGTCTTCCTCGCCAACATTGCGCCAAATCTCCAGCGGAGCGTTCTTCACCAAGTCAAAAAACGCCCCAAGCTCGTCGCCTTAGATACCATGAACTACTGGATCGAACGCACGCCGGACGATCTGAAGGAAACTCTGAAGCACGTCGACATTCTCGTCATCAATGACTCCGAAACCCGTCAGCTTTCGAACGAACATAATCTCCTTCGCGCTGCAAAGCTCATCTTCAAGATGGGCCCGTCTGCGCTTGTCGTAAAACGCGGCGAGTACGGAGCCATGCTCGTGGACAAGGATGGCGTCTTCTGCGTTCCCGCGTTTCCGCTGGAAGAACCGCACGATCCAACAGGTGCAGGCGATGCCTTCGCCGGTGGCTTTATGGGTTATCTCGCGGGTGCAGGCAAGGACAACGATGCCGCGTTGCGCCGCGCCATGGTCTACGGCACCGTCATGGGCAGCTTCACTGTCGAAGAGTTCGGCCCCCGCCGCCTTACTCGCCTCAAGCCCAAAGAGATACACGCCAGGGCACGCCACATCCTGAAATTGAGTCAATTCAAACTTTAGCGTGATAATTTTTCAGTAGCACCTGGCCGTGGACGCTTAGCTTTGCCGTCGGCTGTTAGCTGTAAGCTGTGAGCTAACAGCACAAACACAAAATGCTTCCTCTCTCCACCATCATCTACCGCATCCTCTGGGCCGCACTGCTCGGCGCCAGCGTCGGCTTCGAGCGCATTCGCAGCAAGCGTCCCGCGGGCATGCGAACCAGCCTTTCCATTTGCATGGCTGCAGCGCTCTTTACAATCGTTTCCGTCGAGCTCGCCAAAATGACGGGCGACGCCAGCACCACGCGCATCGCCTCCAACATTGTTCAAGGCGTCGGCTTCCTCGGCGCGGGTGTCATCCTCCGCGAAAAGGGAAGTGTCGTCGGCATGACCACGGCCGCCACGATTTTTCTCGAAGCCGCCATGGGCATGGCCGCAGGTTCCGGCCTTTACAAAGTTTCCGGTTTTGTCTGTATCGTTGTTCTTTTTGCTCTAGTAGTTCTTGTTCGCATCGAGAAACTCTTCAAACTTCGCTCGCACTATCTCTTATTCCGCGTTAGCGCCGAAAATGCCTCCGCGCTGCTCCCCGAAATTCGCCAGATTTTTGGAGAGATGCAACTTCCGCTCGATCATTTGAATGTTTCTCTCGACGACGGCAAGCATGTTCTTCAGTTCGAAGCTGATCTGAGCCAGCGCCAGCAGGAGAAGGTCACATCCAAGCTTTGCGAACTCGGCCTTGCCTATGAAATGCTGCCCGCCGAAAGGCAGTATTCCTGATGACCGCTTCCATGACCCGCGCGGAACACAAAGGAGCGCTCTCAGTCGTCAAGCCGCGAGCGCTTTCGAAAGGCTCGCAAGTTGGGGTCTTCGCTCCCGCGTCCCCAGCGGAAGAGTCCCGCATTGCGCGCGGAATGGCTGAGCTGCGATCGCTTGGTTTTGTGCCGCAAGACACTTTTTCCCGCGAATCGCAGGCCTATTTTTCCGCTTCTGCTGATTCGCGCCTCGATCATTTTTCTTCCTTGCTGAACGATGCAGGCATCGCGGCACTCATCGCACTTCGCGGCGGCTACGGCTCAAACTATCTTTTGGAGTGCGGCGGCTCGACGCCGCTTTTGCAGCGTATGCAGGCGTTCGCTTCACCAAAGGGCATCCTCGGTTACAGCGACCTGACGTCTCTCCAGATTTTTTTGTGGCAGAATTTCCGCTGGGTCACGTTTTACGGCCCCATGGTCGCTGCTGGATTTGACGCGGGCGAGAACGCCGCCAACGGCTACGACAGGCCATCTTTGGAGGCAGCCCTTTTCGGCGCTTCCTCTCGCTGGAAAGTAAATTTGAGCGGAGAATCCATGGTCCCCGGAGCCGCCGAAGGCATCGTGCTTGGCGGCTGCCTTACTCTCGTTGAAACGACTCTCGGCACGCCCTGGGAACTCGACACGACCGGAAGCATTCTCCTCCTCGAAGATCGCGGCATGAAGCCCTGGCAAATTGATCGTGCGCTCATGCATCTAATGCAAGCGGGGAAGTTCCGTGGCGTAAAAGCAATCGTGCTAGGTGAATTTCCGGATTGCGACCCGCCCGTTGCCGGCAGCCCGACAGCAAAGGATGTCTGCGAGCGAATTTTGAAACCGCTCGGCATTCCAATCGTTTACGGGGCTGCCGTTGGCCACACGCCTCGCCCTATGCTGACCGTTCCACTCGGTATTCGCGCCAAATTGACTTCGGAAGGAACAGGCACACTCGAATTTCTGGAGACCGCCGTCATCCCCTGAGAGAAAATTGAAAGAAAAATGAGTCCAACCAAGCACATTCACATCATCGGTATCGCCGGATCCGCCATGTCGCCGCTTGCGGGCATGCTCCGAGAAAGCGGCTATCACATCACCGGTTCCGATTCCGGCGTCTATCCGCCCGCGTCCACCTTTCTCGACAAACTCGGCATCCCGTACAATCACAGCTTCGATGCCAAGCATCTCCAGCCCGCGCCCGATCTCGTCATCGTTGCTAACATCATCGCGCGTGGCAATCCCGAGCTCGAGGAAACCCTCGAAAGGAAAATCCCATACCGTTCGCTACCCGAAACTCTCGAGGAATTCTTTCTTCCCGGAAAACATTCGATCGTCGTTAGCGGCACGCACGGCAAAACCACTACAACCGCGATGCTCGCATGGATCTTCCACTTGGCCGGCAAACAGCCGACATTTCTTGTTGGCGGGGTCGCGGAAAATTTCGGCAAGAGCTACGGCCTCGGCGACGGCACTGAAATGATTCTCGAAGGCGACGAATACGAAACCGCATTTTGGGATCGCGGTCCGAAGTTTTTTCACTACCATCCGGACGATTTGATCATCACGTCGCTCGAATTCGATCATGCTGACATCTATCGCGATTTTGAGACCTACCAGCTCGCGTTCAAGCGGCTAGTGAATCTCGTTCCGCGCAACGGAAGCGTCGTCATCTGGGGCGACACGCAGCATTCGGGCCCTGCGCTTCGCGCCGCCGCAGAAAAAGCGTTTTGCCCCGTCCATACCTACGGCTTTTCGAACGAGAACGAATGGATCGCCAGTGAACCGGTAGCCTCAGAAGACGGCATGCATTTCGACCTCTTCCGAAATGACAAGCCTTTGGGCAAATTCCATCTTGCCGCACCCGGCAAGCACAACGTGCTGAACGCGCTCGCCGCCATTATCGTCGCGCAGGGCCGCGGCATTCCAGTTCGCAAGATTCAGGAGGCGTTAGTGACGTTTCGAAGCGTGAAGCGGCGCCTCGACGTCAAAGGCGAATTCGGCGGAATCCTTGTCGTGGACGATTTTGCGCATCACCCGACCGCAGTGCGCGCCACTATCGCTGCGGCACGCGTCCGCTGGCCCGGCCGGCGTTTGTGGGCCATTCTCGAGCCGCGTTCGAATTCCATGCGCCGCAAGGTTTTTCAGGAAGCTCTGCCCCTGTCTCTGGCCACTGCCGACAGAGTCATTCTCGGCGGCGTCCACAACGCCTCGCAACTTGGCGACGAAAACCGCCTCGATCCCGAACATGTTGCCGCAGACGTTCGAAAGCTTGGCATTGACGCCCACGTTTTCCACGGCGCTGCCGCAATTTCCGACCATCTCGCGACCAATGGAAAAAACGGCGACTTGTTTTTGATCATGTCCAATGGCAGCTTTGACGGCTTATGCCAAAAGCTCGTGGACAGACTTTCCGCCAAAATCGAAACAACATCCGGGGTCGCCTCCCGGTGACGAAAACTTTCCGTGGCATTTCCGCTCGCTTCATCGCGTTCGCGGTACTCGGATTGCTTTTCGCCGGTTCTTCACGCGCCACAATCCAATACGAAATTTCGTTGGCTCACCCTGAGCAGCACACGTTTCACATCAAAATGATTGTGCCCAATGTTTCAAGTGCGCTGACGGTGCAAATGCCCGCATGGAACGCGCTCTACGAAATCCGCGATTTCGCGAGCCACGTTATGCAAGTCAAAGCCGCAAACGAAACCGGCCCTCTACCGATCGAAAAACTCGACAAGCAAACCTGGCGCATTACCGGCAGCGGCACCGTCACTATTTCCTACGACACGTTTTGGGACGAGCCCGGCCCCTTCGCGACACAGCTCAACTCCGAGCACGCTTTCATCAATCCCGCCATGATCCTGATGTACGTCCCCGATCGCCGAAGTGAAGAAGTGAACATGAATTTGGCCGATGTCCCCTATGGCTGGCTCGTAGGAAGCCCCATACTTCTTGGGACATTTCAATCCAGCCGTGTTGTTGCATGGGCTTTTGCGACGACAACGTATGATGGCCTGGCAGATTCCCCTTTCGAGGTCGGCACATTCGAGCAACTTGATCTGCCCGGACTTTCTCCCCGCATCTCCGTTGTAATTCACGGAAGAATGGACAAGCGGCAAGAGTTTGAGACCAAGCTTGCGCAAATTTGCAAGTACGAAATTTCGCTGATGGGTGGCGCGCCTTATGAAGGCTACACGTTTATTTTTCATGTTGGAGAGAACGCGGGTAGGGGCGGCATGGAGCACGCGAATGCGACGGTGATTTCCGGACAAAACGAAAATATGTTGTTGTCTGTCTCCGCGCATGAGTTTTTCCACCTGTGGAACGTGAAGCGGATTCGCCCCGCATCCCTTGAGCCAGTGGACTACACGAAAGAGCAGTACACGAAATCGCTGTGGTTTGCGGAGGGCGTGACGAGCACATACGAGCGCTACACGTTGCTGCGTTCCGGGCTGTGGAATAGAAATCTTTTTTACACCGAGCTTGGGCGGCAAATTGGCGAACTCGAAGCGCATCCCGCGAACACGTGGCAGAGCGTGGAGCAATCGAGCCTCGATACCTGGTTCGAAAAATATCCGATTTACGGCAATCCGGATCACAGCGTTTCGTACTACACAAAGGGTTCTGTGCTTGGCGTGCTGCTCGATTTGTGGATTCGCGAGCAGACGAACAATGCGCAGAGCCTCGACGACATGATGCGCGCGATGAACGAACAGTTCGGCGAAACCGGACAGCCGTACCGCGACCGAGAAGATCTAGAAGCGGTCTGCTCGCAGACGGCGAAAACGTCCTGCAAGGAATTTTTCGACAACTACGTGAGCGGAACAAAACCGTTTCCCTACGACGAGTATTTTGCGTTCGCTGGACTAAAGATCCGGCGCGTGGTGCATACTTCGCCGCAGATGGGGTCGCAGACTTCGTTTGAGATTTCCGAAGACGATGCCGCGAACGAAAAACAGAAGCGCATTCGCGCGGGAATTCTGAGCGGCGCAACGGAGAAAGCGGCGGCCGTTGCACGCTGACGCTCGAAAAAAACTTGCCCGCTTGCGACCAAGTCGTGCAGAGTGTTTTTCACTGAAATGCTGCGCACGCTCTTTGTTGCGGTTTTTCTCAGCCTCTACATTGTAGTTGTGGGGATTCCTCTCCTTCTCTGGACGGTGCTTTCCAAAAATCCCGATGCGCTGTATTGGGCCGGAGTAAAAGGCGTAATGTTTTTTGTGCGGTCGGTCGGCGTGCGCGTGGAAGTTTCCGGACAAGAACGAATTCCGACAGGGGCTTGTTTGTTTGTGGCGAACCATACGAGTTCGGCCGATGCTCCGGCTGTTGTTGGAGCGATCCCGCGGCGCATTGCGATTCTTTTGAAAAAATCGCTCTTTTCTTGGCCCATTGCAGGACAGGCGTTCACGCTGGCGCATTTTATTCCCGTGGAGCGCGGGAACCAGGAGTCAGCGATTGCGAGCCTCGAAAAAGCGACCGAAGCAATGAAAGAGGGGCAATCGTTTTTGATATATCCCGAGGGAACGCGAAGCCCGGACGGGCGATTGCAAGAATTCAAGAGGGGCGCGGTGGTGATGGCGATGAAGGCGGGCGTGCCGATCGTGCCAATGGTTTGCGCGGGCGCGCAGAAAGTGATGGAAAAAAGATCGCTGGTGATCCGGCCCGGAGTGATCAAGGTTGAGTTCCTTGAGCCGATTGACGCGTCGGCTTACACATTTGAACTGCGAGACGAATTGAATAAGCGAGTACATGCGGCGATGGCGACGGCGTTGCCGGAAGATCAGAAACCTTTGGCATGATTTTTCACTTTCAACAATCTTTCTTCTGGGGCTAAAGCCCTTTCTCTCTGCAAACCTTTTGCGTCGGGGCTGAAGCCCCGACCTCCTAAAGAAGTTAGCCCAAATTGCTGTGGCTCGGTCATTTTGATTTCAGAGCGGCCAGCTCTCCTTCCAGTTCGCGGACGCGCTTCACTAATTCGGGCAGCTGATTCAGCGCTGCCATGGATTTCAACCACAATTTGTTTTCGACGGCCGGATAGCCGGAATACATCCTGTTTGCAGGAACGTCGGAGTGCAGGCCGGTTTGCGCGGTGACGACAGCGTTGTCGCCGATATGGATGTGGCCGGAGCTTCCGGCTTGTCCCGCGAGAATGACGCTGCGGCCCGTCGTGGTCGAGCCCGCAAGGCCGGTTTGGCCGCAGAGCATAGACTCCGCGCCGATGTGGCAGGCGTGGCCGACCAGAACGAGGTCGTCGATCTTTGTGCCGCGGCCGATGCGCGTTTCGCCAACGGTGGCGCGATCCACGCAGGCGTTGGCCTGGACTTCGACATCGTCCTCGAGAACGGCGGGACCGGATTGCACGATTTTGTGCCAGGTGCCGTCCTTGCGTTTGGCGAAACCGAGGCCGTCGGCTCCGATGACGGCGCCGTTCTGCAAAATGACGCGATCGCCGACGCGGCAAAATTCCCGGACGACAGCGTGCGAGTGCGCGAAGAAGTCGTCGCCGATGTGCGCGCCGCGGTAGATGCTGACGGAGCTATGCAGCACTGCGTTCTTGCCGATGACGGCGTTTTCGTCCACAAAACAGTGCGGGCCGATGTGCGCATTCGCGCCGATTTTTGCGGACTTGGCGATGACGGCGGTGGGATGGATGCCAGGAGCGTACGAGGGTGGTTGATAGAAAAACTCGATGGCGCGGGCGAAAGCGAGATAAGGATTGGCGCTACGGAGAAGAGCGAGCGGTGACGCGGCGGGATCGCGCGTGACGCTGACGTTGTCGTCGAGAAAAATGGCGGAAGCGCGCGTCGTTTTGAGGAGAGGGAAGTAGCGCTTGTTGGCGAAAAAGGTGATTTGACCGGGCTGTGCTTCTTCGATGCCGGCGACGCCGGTGATTTCGGGATCGGCACCCGGACTGGCGGGCGATTCGAGGCGGCAGTCGAGTTTCTGGGTAATGTCAGACAGCTTCATCGGAAGGCTCCTGAAAAGTTTGTGATGTGAGTCTGACATAGGAGCCCGAAGATGCGAAGTAACGAGGTAGAGGGACGCAGGTTTTGGATATGCAGGATTATTCAGTGAAAAGTTTGGATTGGGCAGCTGCAGCTGCGGCGGGTTTGCGGCGGGCGATGCCGACGACGCCGAGGACGGTGAGCGAAGAGATGGCGGAGCGGGGGACAAAGATGCGATCGGTGTTGGAGTTGAGGTCGGGCGGAGTAAACTGGACGCCGTTATCGAGAAGGGAAAGAAGGTCGTTGGGGACGACGCCTTCGAGGACTTCGCCGTCGGTGTAGCGGAGGCGGATCCAGAGGCCGTCGAGTTTGGGGCGGCTCAAGAAGGATTTGCGCTCAGGTTCGAAGTCACCGTTAAATTCGCGGACGAAATAAAGAGAGCGGATGCGCTCGAGGGGGATTTGCTCGTGCTCGCCGTCAGGCGTGAGGAGGTCGAGCGGGTTGATTTGGCCGAGGCGGGCGGGATTGAGGTAGCCCCGCAAGGACTTGCGGTCCATGAGCGAGGCGACGACTTTTTTGTGCGTAGAGGCTGGGGCGCGAAGCTTCAAGGTACCCATTTCTGGCACAACAGTATCCTGGCGCTGGTCAGTTTGAATTTTGTCTTATTGTGTCACGATCCGCAAAATTCAGACTGAACCCGGTGCGGCGCAGTGCCGGAATCCGGATGGAGGCCGTTGCATTCTGACTTATTGTGTCACGAAACAAGAATTCAGCGGCCTCCATCCTTGAAACTTGATTCAAATCGTCCGGATCCACAAGATTCAAACTGACCAAGCGCAAGTTGGCGCGATTGCCGGAATCAGGATGCTGCCGCTTGAATTCGGACCTATTGTGCCACGACCCAACCGAATTCTCCCGAATTTGAAAACGAAAAAAACCGGATGCGCGAATATAACCCAGGAGAAGATTAGAGTCGAAGTCCGGCTTGAAATGCCCAAAACGGCAGCGATTTGCGCTTTGTGAAAACGTGTGTTATGTTAAGCGCGATTTTCCTGTCAACCTATTGTTTTCATTGGGGTTAGGCCTTGGAGGGCCACCCGTTGACCGACAAGAAGCAAATCCTAAAATCAGCCTCGATTATAACCCTGGTGACCATCATAAGCCGTGTTTTGGGCTATGTGAGGGACCAGCGGATCGTGCTTTTGCTGGGTACGTCTTTGGCGGCCGACTCATTCGTCTTGGCCTACCGGATCCCAAATCTGTTCCGGCGGCTCGTTGGGGAAGGTTCGATGACGGCGTCGTTTATTCCCGTATTTACGACGTGGATGCGGGAAAAGCCGCGCGAGGACGTGTGGGATTTTGCCAATCGGCTGTTCTGGACGCTGGCGCTGGTGTCGGCGGTTATTACGGTGCTGGGAATTGTGTTTTCGCCGACCGTGGTGAAGGCGTTTACGTTCAGCTCGGGTAACACGAATTGGACACAGGCCATCGAGCTGAACCGCATTATTTTTCCGTACATCTTCTTCATTTCGCTGGCAGCGTTGGCAATGGGAATTCTAAATTGCTTTCACATTTTTGGATTGCCCGCCGCGACGCCTGTACTTTTGAACCTTTCGATTATTGTGTTCTCCACGGGCATTGTGTGGAGGTACTTTGACAAGCCGGCGGTTGGACTCGCGGTAGGCGTGCTGGTCGGCGGGGCACTGCAGTTTCTGATACAGGTGCCGTCGTTGGTGCAGAAGGGGATGAAGTTCGATTTCGGGATTTCGTTTACGCATCCCGGGATTCGAGCCGTGGCGGCGTTGATGGTGCCGCGTTTTTTCGGGATCGGCATCGGGCAGATCAACTTTTTTGTGGATACGTATTTTGCAAACGCCGCAATCATGCCGCGCGGGAGTTTGACGGCGCTGTACGTGGCGGACCGGGTGATGGAACTGGTGCTGGGCGGGTATGCGATTGCGGTGGCGACGGCGATTTTGCCAATGATGTCGCATCAAGCGGCGGCGAACGATTACGCGGGTCTGAAGAAAACGCTGACGTTTTCGGTGAGGATCGTGGCGTTCATCACGATACCGGCGGCGCTGGGGCTGATGATTTTGCGCGAACCAATTATTCGCGTGCTGTTTCAACACGGGTTATTCGTGGCGGAATCCACAAGGTTGACGGCAAGGGCGTTGCTTTATTACGCGGTGGGGTTGCCGGCCCTGGCGACGGTGAAGTTGATCGTGCCGGCATTTTACTCAACGAAGGATACGAAGACGCCGGTGATTGTGGCTTCGATTTCGCTGGTGCTGAATATTGTGTTGAACATAGTATTCCTGGAGTTTTTGTTTAAGCGCGTGCAGAACGGCGGGCCGGCGCTGGCGACGGCGCTGGCGTGTTACTTCGACTTTTTCGCGCTCTTTATTATCTTCCGGCTGCGTTACGGGGCGCTCGGGACGATGGAGATTTTGCGGTCGTTCGCGAAGATATCGCTGTGTTCCGGAATTATGGGAGTGGCGTGCTGGCTGGGCGGGCACTATACGGAATTCACTATGCACTCGAGGTTTGTTGTGCAGCTGGCGGTGTTCACGGCGTTGATTGCGGGCGCGACCGCACTTTATCTGGGGCTGGCATGGATTTTCCGCTGCCATGAGATTGAAGAGATTTACGGAATCGCTACGCGGCGGAAGCGCGGCGGGGAAGCGTACGTGGAAGCGTAAATGGAACTGTCCAGCGCCATTTCGTCATTTTTAACGCACGTGAAGGTCGAGAAAGGGCTCGCGGTGAATACCTATGCCGCATATAAGCGCGACCTTTCGAAATTTGAGGAGTTTGGGAAGAAGAGAAAGCTCGAATTGGCGAAAATCACGCGCGACGATTTGGTGGATTTTCTGGCGGGGCTTTATCGGCAAAAACTAGAGAGCAAGACAGTTGCGCGGCACCTGGTCACGCTGCGGAATTTCTTCCGCTTTGCGCAGGTCCAGGAGGTGATTACGGATGATCCGGCGGCGAATCTGGAATCGCCAAAGATTCGGAAGAGCTTGCCCGGGTATTTGCGTCTGGAAGAGGTAGAGCGGCTGCTGGAGCAACCGGACGCGAGTACGTCGCTGGGGCTTCGGGATCGGGCGATGCTGGAGGTTTTGTATTCGACGGGATTGCGCGTATCGGAGCTGACGGGATTGAAAGTGTCGGACCTGGATACGAAGGTTGGGTGCGTGCGGTGCATTGGAAAGGGAGACAAGGAGCGCATGGTTCCGGTGGGGCGGAAGGCGGTCGGGATGGTCGAGCGATATTTGCGGGATGGGCGGCCAGAACTGGTCCGGAACGCGCGGGGCGGTGCGAACAGGGCGTTTCTGTTTGTAAACCGGCGAGGTGGAATGATTAGCCGGGTTGGCGTTTGGAAAATTTTGTCGAACTACGGAAAGCGAGCGGGATTGCGGACGTCGCTTACGCCGCACATGTTGCGGCACAGTTTTGCCACGCACTTGCTGGAGCGTGGCGCGGATCTGCGGTCGGTGCAGCTGATGCTTGGCCATGCCGACATCTCGACGACGCAGATTTATACCCATGTGGTCGAAGAGCGGTTGAAACAGGTGTACAAAGCGCATCATCCACGCGCGTAGCGTGGGGGCCCGAAGTGATCGCGGGCCACGCCGGGAAAGTCGGGGCGGCGGCCTTACGGTGAGGGAGTGCAATGCCTGATTATATGTTTTTGCTAGAGAGCCGGCTGTTACCGGAGCAGAGAGCGGCGCTGCTGCGCGTACAGGAACTTTCTGCGGCGCTGGGATACAACGTCTATTTGACGGGCGGGACGGTGCGCGACCTGATTACTGGCGCGTCGCTGCGGGATTTGGATTTTACGGTAGAAGGGAATCCATCGAAGATCGCGCGCGAGCTGGAAAAAGGCGGCGCGAAGGTATTGGTCGAAGACGAGAAGCTGAGGCATGTGGAGATTTTGTTCGCGGGCGATTGCGAAGGGAGTATCGCAGCTGCAAGAGATGACCATTACGTGCGGCCGGGGACACGGCCGGAGATTCGTTGGTCAACGATTATGGAGGACTTGCGGCGGCGAGATTTTTCGTTGAATGCCATTGCGATTTCGCTGAATCCCGCGTCACGCGGGCTGCTGCTGGATCCGACGAACGGACTTTCGGACATCGAGCGCGCAGAAGTGCGGGCGCTGATTATTCATAGTTTTACGAATCAGCCGGTGCGATTGCTGCGCGTGCTGCGGTTTGCGGCGCGGATGGGATTTAAGCTGGAGCAGCGGACGCAGGAATGGTTTGACCTGGCGATTGAGCGAGATTTGCAGCACACGATTACGCCGGAGGACGCGGGGGCTGAGCTGCGTGGGCTTGCGCGCGAAGAAAATCCTGGAGCCATTTTGAAATTGTGGGAAGAGCATGATTTGCTCGAGACGGTGCACGCGGTTCTGGCGAAGAAGCATCCGGATTACGACGCGATCAATCGGTTGAACAAGGTGCGGGATGACTTGTTCATGGCGGGACTGCGGCCGCGGCTGGCGGCGCCGATGATGCTGGCGATTCTGGGAAGGCTGAAGGATCGCGAGCAGGGAAGTTTGCTGCACAAGTTGGGATTCCGGGCGGCGGAAGTGGAGCATATCCTCGGATTCGAAGAAGAGGCACACGCTTCGGCGAAAGAGTTGGCGGGAAAAAAGCTGGCCGCGCCAATTGATGCGTTTCGGTTTCTGGAGAAAATGCCCTTGGAAACGTTGGCGCATTTGCTGGCGTTTTCCTCGAATTCAGGGGCGGTTTCGAAGATTCGCGCCTATTTGAATAAGTGGCGGCCGCTGCGGCAGGGGATTCCGACGATCGCGAACGAGCTCACTGCGATTGGAATGCCGGCGGGACCGAAGTTCGACACAATCGTGAATCAAGTGTTTGCGATGCAATTGACCGGCAGAGGAAAAACGCCGGAAGAGCGGGAAAAGATTTTGCGGAAGCTTTCGGGGATTAAAGAGCAGCCAAAGCCGAAAGAAACGAAGGGCAAAGACAAGAAGGGCGCGAAGGCTGCGGCGAAAGCCGGCGCGGCGCACGCCGCAAAGCCGGTTGCGCATGCGGAGAAACCCGCCGCTTCCACAGCCAAAGCGCACAAGGCAGCGGCTACGAAAAAACCAGAAAAAAAGAAGAAGAAATAAATACGGAAGCAAATCGCGGGCTGTTGAAAACGAAAGATTGCGGGTCGCAATTCTCGCGCAAGCGATTTAGAATCGGGATTCATGGGACGCCCTGAGTTCGTTCACCTGCACGTACATACCGACTACAGTTTGCTGGACGGAGCTTGCGAGACGACGGAGCTCCTGGATGAGGCGTCGCGACAGAAAATGCCGGCCGTGGCGATTACAGACCACGGGAATTTGTTTGCGGCGGCGAATTTCTTCAATGAAGCGAGCAAGCGGGACGTAAAGCCGATTATCGGCTGTGAAGTGTATGTGGCGAAGGGCAGCCGGCACGAGCGTGGCGAAAAAGCGCCGGTGAATGGCGGCGACCGGGGCGAGATGGAGCCCGGACAGCGGGGAACGAATCATCTAGTGCTGCTTTGCGAAAGCCTTGAGGGCTACCACAACCTAATCAAATTAGTGTCAGCGGGGTTTTTAGAAGGGTTTTATTACAAGCCGCGGATTGATTACGACCTTCTGGCAAAACACAACAAGGGATTGATTGCGCTTTCCGCGTGTCTGCGCGGTGCTGTGACCGAAGCCGTGGTGGACGAGAAGTTTGACCAGGCGCGGGAGAACGCTTACCGGCTGCGCGATATTTTTGGGAAACAGAATTTCTTTTTGGAGATTCAGGATCAAGGACTCGAGATTGAAAAGGGTGTAAATCCCCAGTTGGTGCGGCTTTCGAAAGAGACGGGAATTCCGCTCGTTGCGACCAACGACTGCCACTATTTGCATCATGAAGACGCTCATGCGCAGGAAGTGCTGCTCTGCATTCAAACGGGCAAGACGATGAGCGATGAGCATCGCATGAAGTTTGCGACGGATCAGTTTTATTTCAAGACGGCGCAAGAGATGGCGCAGGTGTTTGGGGAGATTCCGGAAGCGTTGCAGCGGACCATGGATATTGCGGCGCGCTGCAACGTGAAGATTGACAGGATTGCGAGCCCTTTTCCGGAGTTCAAGGTGCCGGAAGGGCATACGGCGCGAAGTTATTTTGAGAAAGTGGTGCGCGAAGGATTTGCCACGCGCGTGCCTCATCTGGAGCGGCTAGCGAAAGCGGGAGCACTGCTGAATCCGCTGGCGGAATATGAACGGCGCTTGACCGGCGAAATTCAGATGATTCAGAAGATGCGGTATGAAGGATATTTTCTGATTGTTTGGGATTTCATCCATTACGCGCGGAGCCAGGGTGTGCCTGTCGGGCCGGGCCGCGGTTCAGCAGCGGGAAGTTTGGTGAGCTATGCGCTGCGGATTACAGACGTGGACCCGCTGCAGTACAACCTCCTGTTCGAACGCTTCCTGAATCCGGAACGCGTTTCGATGCCGGATATTGATATTGACTTCTGTATGCGCCGACGCGGCGAGTTGATTGAGTACGTGACGCAGAAATATGGCCGTGAGAACGTAGCACAGATTATTACGTTTGGAACGATGGCGGCGAAGGCTGCGATTAAAGATGTGGGCCGCGCGATGGACATCCCCTATGGGGAAGTGGATCGCATTGCGAAGATGGTGCCGGCAACCATCGGGATTACGTTGGACGACGCATTGAGTGAGGCGCCGCAACTGAAGTCGGCAGTTAACGCAGATGAAAGACTGAAAGAGTTGATGGCGGTGGCGCGGCGCCTGGAAGGGCTTTCGCGGCACGCTTCGACGCACGCGGCGGGAGTGGTCATCTCGCCGGCGCCTCTTACGGACCTGGTACCGGTTTACAAGACGAACCGCGACGAAGTCACGACGCAATACGACATGAATGCGCTGGAGCGCATTGGATTGCTCAAGATGGATTTTCTTGGGCTGACGACGCTAACTGTCTTACAGGACGCCGTGAGGATGGTGGAGCAGAACCGCGGCATTCAAATCGACCTGGAAAATCTGACGCTCGATGACGAAGCGACGTACAAGCTGTTTTCGCGCGGCGATACGACAGCGATTTTCCAGTTCGAATCGCATGGGATGCGGGACATTTTGCGGCGTTACCAGCCGACGCGGATTGAGGATTTGACCGCACTGAACGCGCTTTATCGCCCAGGGCCAATCCAGGGCGGCATGATCGATGACTTCATCAACCGCAAGCATGGGAAGACGAAGGTTGCGTACGAACTTCCGCAATTACAGGACATCTTGCAGGAAACGTATGGCGTGATCCTGTATCAGGAACAGGTGATGCAGATCGCAAACCGGCTGGCAAGTTTTTCCTTGGGCGAAGCGGACATTTTGCGCCGCGCGATGGGCAAGAAGAAAAAAGAGGAGATGGCGGCGCAGCGGGCAAAGTTTTTGGATGGTTGCGCGAAGAGCAAGATTCCGGAGAAAAAGGCAGACCGCATTTTCAACTTGATGGAAGAGTTTGCAGGATACGGCTTCAACAAATCGCACTCATGCGCGTACGCGCTGCTTGCGTATCAGACCGCATATATGAAAGCGCACTATCCGGTGGAATTTATGGCGGCGCTGCTGACTTCGGAAACGGGGAACGCGGACAAGCAGGTGAAATACATCAACGAAGCCCGCGGAATGAGTATTTCGATTCTGCCCCCGGACGTGAACGAGTCGGATCTGTATTTTACGCCTGTGGGAGAATCGATCCGCTTCGGGCTGGCAGCGATCAAGAACGTCGGCGAGAACACGGCCAAGGCAATCCGAGATTCGCGGACCGAACAAGGGCCGTATAAATCTCTTTACGATTTTTGCGAGCGGATTGAATCGAGGTTTTTGAATAAGCGTGTGTTTGAGAGTTTGATCAAGTCCGGGGCCATGGATTCAGTTGGGCCGAGAGAAGCGATGCTGGCGAGCGCGGATGATGCGCTGGCGGCGCTGCAGCGAGCCTCGCGCCTTCGGGAGTCCGGCCAGCACGGATTGTTTGGCGGTGGTGCGACCCCCGCTCCGGTGCAGTTCGAACTGCGAAATGCCGCACCCTGGAGTGAGGAAGAGCGGCTCGCGAGCGAGTATGCAATGTTGGGGTTCTATGTGTCGGGGCACCCGTTGGAGAAATATGCTTCGCGCTTGGCGGATTGGAAGGTCGTGAGCCTTGGGCAGGTGGAAAGCGAGAGAAACGGAAAAGAGATTGCCGTAGCGGCATTGATTGTGGGAACGAGGCCGATGCGATCGAAGAAAGGCGCTCGCTGGGCTATTTTTACGATTCAGGACATGACAGGAATTCAGGAACTGCTGGCGTTCCCGGAAAGCTTTTCGCGTTTTGAGAATTCTCTAAAACCCGGCGCGCCGCTACTGATGAAAGTGCGTGTGCAAGTGGAGGAAGCGGGAACGCGGCTGTCCTTGCAGGAAGCACGACGAGTTGATGAAATTGTGGATCGGGCGGCGAATCAGGAATTCCGCGTGCGGTTGGACGTTCAATCGCTGAGCGAAGACACGCTGGACCAGCTGGAAAAGTTGTTCGAGGGAGCGCCCGGGATGAGTCAGGTTATTTTTGAACTGGTTTCGCCGGACGGAACAATTGCGACGATGGCGTCGCAACAGAGAGTGAAAGTCACACCGGAATTGGTAGCGGCAGTGCAAACGCTTAAAGGGGAGCAGGCGGCAGCCTAGGAATGAGCGCAAAAGACAAGGCAAATCCCGAGGTGAGCGCAGAACGGCAGCGCGAAATCGAGCGCCTCGAGAAAGATGTTGAAGATTTGAAGCGCCTCGCAGGGAACGAAGACGCAGATGCAGAACTTGAGCGAGTGCGCCAGGAAGTAGCGGAGCTTCGGCGGGAATTTTACACACACCTGGGCCCCTGGCAGCGAGCGCAAATTGCCCGGCATCAACAGCGACCATACCTGCTCGATTTCACCCAATATCTGTTCACGGATTTCATGGAGCTTCACGGAGATCGTGGGTTTGGCGATGACAAAGCAATCATCGCGGGGTTGGCTAAATTTCATGGGCGGCCTGTTGCCGTGATCGGCCATCAAAAAGGCCGCGACACGAAACAGCGGGTGATGCGGAATTTTGGGCAGCCGAAGCCCGAAGGATATCGAAAAGCGCTGCGCGTGATGCAGCTTGCGGCGAAGTTTTCGCGGCCCGTGCTGACGTTTATTGATACTCCGGGAGCATACCCGGGAATTGACGCCGAAGAACGCGGGCAGGGCGAGGCAATCGCGCGGAATTTGCGCGAAATGGCGAGACTGCCCGTGCCGGTGATTGTAACGGTGACGGGAGAAGGGGGATCGGGCGGTGCGTTGGCCATTGCCGTCGGTGATCGCGTCAACATTCTCGAAAACAGTTTTTATTCCGTGATAACGCCGGAAGGATGCGCGGCAATCATGTGGCGAGACGCCGGCAAAGCGGAAGACGCGGCCAAAGCGATGAAGTTTACAGCGAAGGATTTAAAGGATTTTGGAATTGTGGATGAGATTATTCGCGAGCCGGAAGGTGGAGCACACTCGGATCATGAAGGGGCGGCGCGATTTGTAGGGGGCGTGATTGAAAGGCAGTTGGCAGAGCTCTCGCTGGAGCGCCCAAAGAACCTGATGGAGGCACGTTACGAAAAGTTCAGGAAAATGGGACAATTCTTCGACATGCAGTGATAAGTAGCTCATCTAGAAGAACTTAGAAGAGCTTGGGCAACATGGGAATTTTCTTAGACTTTGCGGAAGAAATCGGACCCTCAAAAGTGCTCTGTGCGCGCTAAACCTTTATTTTTCATTTACCTAGGCTGGTACTAGAATTGCTCAAAATTCTGGTAGCTGAAGCATTTCGCCGTCCCAGCGGATGAAGCGGCAAACAGAGTTGTGAACGGAGTTTGCATGGGACGTCTGGGTGTATTTCTAGGTCTCTTATTGTTAGTTAGTCTGATCGCTTCTCCCGCGTTTGCGGATTCAGTCCAGTACACGATTACGGGCACGTTCGGCCCTGCGGTAGATTCGGCACCACTCAGTGGGCCGAATGGAACGTACTCCATGTCGTTTACGCTTCCGCAGACCCCTGCGCCGGACTATTTCGATGTGGACGCCGGAGACTTCGCTCTGAACAATGTGCCTATCAATTACTCCTTTCAGTGCGACGGCTGCGCCACGGCAACGACCTTCGCTGAGACCGCCGAGGTTGTAGATTTCGCAACAACGAATTCTGGAGGAATGCTGGTGATCGAGTTCCTGACCGGCGGGCACGACTACTACTGGCAGTTTGTGGGCGACCAACTTTTCAGCGGGACCGTGGAACAGCCGACGCTAGAGGCTTGCGGGCCATTTAATTTGGCGAATAGCGGAGTATTTGAATTGGACAATGGGGAATTTGCGAACGTCGGAAACGCGACGATAAGCGCCCAATTGGTATCGACGCCGGAGCCGTCGTCTATTGGGCTGCTTTTGGCCGCGCTGGGAGCGCTGGGCCTGGTCGCATATATCAGGGCGTGGCGAGCACAAGACTCCGTATTTCTCACCCGTAGCAGATAAGAAACGCGCGATACAGGATTGTGTGGGCGAGGTATCCGGCCGGAGATAGTCTGAGTGTGTCTTTGGGGAGCGGATTGGTCCAGGGGAGCTGGTTGTAGCAGCGCCAATCCGCAGAAAATGGAAACCGATATGTCCGAACCCTTCCGTCCGTACGAAAAACTGGTCGAGATCACCGTTCTGGGAAAGAAGTTCAATGTTCCGGAGCGCAATTCGCTTTTGCGTTGCTTTCAATTCATGAGCCCGGAAACGATTCCGTACGGGCGTTTTTGCTGGAACCAGGATTGTCAATATTGCCGCGTCACGTGCCAATTGCCGGATGATGATGAGCCACGCGAGATGCTGGCGTGCAAGTTTATCGTGATGCCGGGGATGGAAATTTCTGAGTTGAGCCAGGAATTGAAGTGGTGCCTGCGCTCGAAGTTGCCGCAAGACGCACCGGTGCCGCAGTAGTTTGATCGTAGTATTTTCCTTGTATAGCACAGCCCTTCTCGCTTGAGAGACACTTTCAGATTAGGCTTTCCGTGTCTGACGTTTGCTCTGCAGACGACACTGCACTACGATGAAAGTGTTCCATGACAAGAACACAAACAGCGGTTCAGACACTCACGTGCGACGGGTGTGGGCAGGGAACCAGCTCGGAACACATCGCGAGGCGTCTGGGCAGGCTCGAGCAGACGACACGCTACCGGCCGATTCACATCCAGGCAGTCTTTTTGAGTGCGCAATCGCCGGAGAGCGTGGATGCGTTCCTCTACGGGGCGCAGAATGTTTTTCAGGGAGAGGCCGCGGCGCTTTTGAACGCATTGCAGATCGAGTGCGATGGAAGAGCGGCGGAGGTTGTGCTTTCGGAGTTTCAAAGAAAAGGATATTTTCTGACGCACGTGCTGGAGTGTTCTGCGGATGAGCAGCATGGAAGTATTGATTTGACTGAAGCTTTGAAAAAGAAGCTGCCCAGCGTGTTGCGGCGAATGCGAACTTCCTTGAAACCCAAGCGGGTCTTTGTGATATCGAGAGAGATGGAAGCAGTCAGCACCGAGTTGAAAACGGCAAAAGCGGGCGGCGAAATCACGCTGGACGGAGAGGCGCCATTCGATTTGGAAGACCCGGCGAGCGTGATGCGGCTGCGCTCGGTGCTATAAATCCTTGTGATAAGATTGCGAGGACGCAGGACTTGCAGGCATTCGTTATGAAGAAGCAAACGAAATTCGGGATTGGAATCGGAATCATCGTGGTGTCCATGGGCTTTTTGGCCTGGCTCGGTTACGGCGAGAGCAAGACCTACTACCACACGATTGCGGAAATTGAGACGTTGCGCGGCTCGGCGGCTGCTCACCGGATGCGCGTGGGCGGCACGGTGCAAGCGGGAAGCATTCGCCATGTGACGGGGCGCACCGATTTTGTGCTGCTAGGCGAAGGAAAATCGCTGCCGGTGAGCTACGTGGGAAGCGATCCGCTGCCGGATTCGTTTGTGGATAATTCACAGGCACTGATCGAAGGGAAGCTCGGGCCGGACGGCCGGTTTGTCGCGGAGCATGTGCAGGCGAAATGCGCTTCGAAGTATGAAGCGGCTCCCGGAGAAGTGCCGCGGCCGGCGAATTCCGGTTCGCCAACCGGCCGCACGTAGGTTCTGCAGAATCGCATCAGCGTGCCCTAACCTGCTAACGGAGGCAGCGTGGACGTATTTGGTTCGTTTGCCCTATTGCTTGCCTTTGTGTGCGCACTGTATGCGCTGGTTGGCGGCATCGCGGCGATTCTCACTCGACATCCCCTCCTGATTAAGAGCGTGCGCCAAGCGGGCATCGCCGCGTGTTGCCTCATTTTTTTGGCAACATTCAGCGTCGTGTATCTGTTTATCACCGACAATTTTTCGATGGCGTACGTGGTGTCGCACAGCAACCGCGACTTGCAGACTTTCTTCAAGGTTGTGGCACTGTGGTCCGGACAGGAGGGATCGCTCCTTTTTTGGTGCTTCCTGTTGTCTATTTACATTTTTTCGGTGCTGGTAGCGTACCGGAACAAACACGGCGAATTGATGCCGTATGTTGGGACGATTCTCGCGGCAGTGCAGCTTTTCTTTTTGACGATAAGCAATTTCGTGGCGAGTCCGTTCAAATCGCTGGCGATTGCCGGCTCGTCCGGCGGACTGGAATATTTTGCGCGAGCCGACGGCAACGGATTGAATCCCGTGCTGCAGTATCCGGAGATGATCATTCATCCGCCGAATCTTTATTCGGGCTATACGGGATTTACGATTCCGTTTGCGTTTGCGCTGGCCGCATTGCTGGCGCGGTATCCAGGCGAGAAATGGATTCACTTGACGCGCAAGTGGACGATGATCGCCTGGTGCTTCCAGACAGTGGGAATTTTACTTGGCGCGCACTGGGCGTATGCAGTGCTGGGCTGGGGCGGCTATTGGGGATGGGATCCGGTCGAGAATGCGTCCTTTTTGCCATGGCTGACGGGCACGGCGTTTCTGCATTCCGTGATGATGCAGGAAAAGCGCGGCATGATGAAGGTGTGGAACGTGTGGCTGGTGTTCATCACGTTCATGCTGTGTATTCTTGGGACGATGTTGACGCGAAGCGGCGTGGTCAGTTCTGTACACGCCTTTGCGCAATCGAATATCGGCTCTTGGTTCGTAGGTTTCTTGCTGCTGGTGATTATCGTTTGTTTGTTCGCCTATTTTAAGAACCGCGACTATCTGAAAAGTGAGAACCAGCTGGATTCAATTGTTTCTCGCGAATCGAGCTTTCTTTTTAACAATCTGGTTCTGCTCGTTGCATGCATCGCCATTTTGTCCGGCACATTATTCCCCGTTTTTTCGGAATGGTTCACCGGCTCCCGCATCAGCGTGGGGGCGCTGTTTTTCAACAAGGTGAATATTCCGCTCGGATTGTTGCTCCTGTTCCTTACGGGAGTGGGGCCGTTGCTGGCGTGGAGGAAAACTTCCGGCGAAAGTCTGCGGCGGAACTTTTTGTGGCCGACCGTGATCGGGCTCGCCGGCGGGGGCATAGCCTATGCATTGGGCGCGCGGGATTTTTATGCGCTTGTTTGCTTCTTATTGGGCACGTTTGTTGCCGCGACGATTGCCGTGGAGTTTTTCCGCGGTGCAAAGGTCATTCGTTCGCGGGGCAATTTGAGCTGGCTATCGTCAGCCGTCGAGCTAACGCTTCGCAATACACGTCGGTACGGCGGGTATATCGTGCACTTCGGCATGGTGATGATTTTTGTCGGGTTTGCCGGGCAGGCATTTACTCGGGAAGTGCAGAAGGAAATAGGCGTTGGCGGAACCGTGAAGATCGGACCGTACGAACTGTTGCTGCAAGCGGTCGATCAAAAACAGGAAAAGAATTATTTGGCCGAACGAATGATCGTGGAAGTTATGCGCGATCACAAGCCGGTAATGATTCTTTTCCCTGAGCGGCGGAATTTTCCGACGAATCAGGAATCGGGAACGATGGTGGCCATCTATTCGACGCTACGCGAGGACTTGTACGTCGTGTATGCGGGCGTGAACCAGGGAAGCGATGTCCCGACCATCCATGTTTTCCTGAATCCATTGGTGAAATGGGTGTGGTTTGGCGGGATCGTCGTGGTGATGGGCACGATTGTAGCGTTACTGCCTTCGCGACATGCGGCGCTCGTGCTGGCAGAAAAGAAATCGCCGGAGCTGGCACCGGGATTTGCTAATGCCGTGCCGAGTTCAGTCGCATTGAGGGAAGGACATGATTAGGCCGCGCCGCATTCTGTTTATGGCCTTGGCGCTGACGATTGCCGCAGCTCCGGTCGCCGTTCGTGTACGGGCAGAGCTCGATCATGCACATGAGTTAGGCAAAAAGGTCAAATGTTCTTGCGGCGGCTGCGAACAATCGGCGGGAACCTGCTACCACGTTGGCGGAGCGTTTTCCGGGCCGTGCGGTATTGCGCAGACGATGATCAAGGAGATTCAGGGGCACCTCGACGACGGATTGAATGACGAGCAAGTGATTGCGACGATGATTAAGGAATACGGGACGGGTGCTTATGTCGAGCCGCCGAAGGAGGGATTTGGCTTGGTGGCATGGCTGATGCCGGGAATCTATTTGCTTGCCGGCGCGGGGGTCGTTGTTTTCGTAATAAGCCGCTGGAGAAAACGCGGCGTCGCCGCGGAAGTCAAGACAGCTAGTGCGAAATCTGTTTCACCGGAGATGCTCGAGCGCGCGCGAATGGCCGCGCGGCGGGCAACGGAGGAATGAACTTGGTGATGCTCGCGATGATTGCGGCGGCGGGCGTGGCAACCAACGATTGGGCGATGCTGGGCGCGTGTTTTGCGCTGGCCTTGGCAGCGGTCATTTTTGTGTTTTTCATTCAGCCGGATGCTTCGGATTTGGCGCCCCATAGGTCGAAGTTGGATCAACTGCTCGAGCGGCGCGATACGATTTACGACAATTTGCGCGATTTACGATTCGAATATCGCGCAGGAAAGTACTCCGAAGGCGATTACGAAGCGATGAAGAATTCGCTGGAGCTGGAGGCGGCGCAGGTGCTGGTGGAGATTGATCAGGTAACGGAATCGCAGACGAAGCGGCCGCGAGGACCTAAGACTTCTGCGGCGCAAGAGAGTGGGCGATGAAGTCTGGTGTGCGGCGGTTGGGAATTCTTGTGTTTGCGGTATTGGCGGTGGCTTGGGCTGCGGACGCGGGAACGGTAAAGGGGAAGGTTGTAAACGGGACGACGGGAAAACCAGGCGCTGCGGTGGAGGTAATCCTCATTCAGCTGAAGGGCGGAATGCAGCCAGTCGCAAACACGAAGACAAATATGCAAGGGGAATTCAGTTTCAACAGTCCGGAAATTGGCGCGCAACCGATGCTGGTGCGCGCCGTTTACAAAGGGGTGAATTTCCACCAGGCATTGCCGCCCGGCAAGGATTCCGTGGAAGTAAGCGTCTACGATTTGTCGAATGACGCGAAGACGATCAGCGTGCCCTCACACCTGGTGATTTTTCAGCCGAATGGAGCGACGCTGACGGTGGCGGAGCAGATGTTGGTACGTAATGAGTCGAAGCCACCGATGGCATATTTTCGGCCGGACGGGAGTTTCCGCGTGTCGCTGCCGGAGAAAGCGCAACTTCGACAGATTGCTGCGTCCGGACCTTCGGGAATGCCTGTGGTGCAGGCGCCGATTGATTTAGGAAAGAACAAGTACGCGATTGCGTTCGCGTTCCGGCCGGGAGACAACGAAGTCCGGCTGGCGTATGAGTTGCCGTATATGGGGGACGCGACAACAGTGAAGCTTTCACCTTCCTATGGAGAGTCGCGGGTGATTGTGGTTGTGCCACCGACCGTAACAGTTAGCGGCGACCACTTACAGTCCGCCGGGCAAGAGCAGGGAATGAATTTGTTCGAACATTCGTTCGCGGAAAATGCTGGACCGTTTACGGTCAGTCTTTCGGGCACTGCGCCGGCGCCAGATGCGAGCAGTGGGAGCACGGGTGCGCAAGGAGCGAATGGGCGGCTCGGCGGTGAAGAAGGTGGCGGAGGAACGCCGATTCAGGTGGTTCCCGGGCGGCTGGATGCGCTGAAGTGGTGGATTGTTGGGGTGATGCTGCTTGGGTTTGCTTTTGGTGGATTTTTGCTCTCGCGTAAATCGGTTGTGGTCAGCCCGAGCGGAGAAGCAGTTATGCAATCTGGCGCCGCTCCTAAGAGCGGAGCTGCAGCCAAGTCAGGGCCACAATCGTTGGCGGCTCTCGACAAAGAGGCGGCCACGAGTCTCGACGGATTGAAGGATTTGATTTTCAAGCTGGAGTTGCGGCGGCAGGCGGGGACCATTTCCGAAACGGAATATGCAGCCGAGCGCGCGCGGGCCGAACAGATTTTGCGAGACCTGGTGCGAGGCTGAAGCAGTGAGCCAGCGCATCGGTCGCCCTGCCGGACTCAAATTCACAAACATAGAAAAGCGATTTGGAAAGTTGTACGCGCTGCGGCGGCTCGATCTGGAAATTGCCCCGGGGGAGTGCGTTGCGCTTACCGGACGGAACGGCTCGGGTAAGACAACGCTTTTGCGAGTAGCTTCGCGCCTGACACGGCCAACACGAGGCGAGATTTCTTTTCCTGGATTGAAAGACGGAGAAACGCCGGCGATTGGGTATGTCTCGCACGCGGTGATGCTCTATGACGAGCTGACGGCGAAAGAGAATCTCCTGTTGTTTGCGAGGTTGCAGGGAATACCCGATCCCGTAAAACAGGTCCTAAGCTTGCTTGAAGCGACGAACCTGGCTTCGCGTGCGGAATCGCTTGTTCGGACGTTTTCGCGGGGCATGAAGCAGCGGCTTGCGATTGCGCGCGCGCTGCTTCAAGAGCCTGGCATGCTCTTGCTTGATGAGCCGGGAACGGGGCTCGACACGGAAAGCACGGCGTGGCTTGTAAATACGGTGCGTGGCCTCCGCGACGAAGGGCGAACGATCGTGATGAGCGTCCACGGGGAATCGGCGCTTTCTCAATTGGCGACGCGCGCCGCGCGAATCGACGCTGGAACGATAGTCGCCGACACGCGTGCCGGTGCTACTTTTCAGAGTGTCTTTGCTTTGGGAGCGGCATAAATGCGGCTTTTCTCCAACGCTGCTGTGCTGGTCCAAAAGGAACTTCAGGCCGAATTCCGCTCGCACGAGCTGCTGGCCACGGCCAGCGTTTTCATTTTGATCGTGATTGTTTTGTTCAGCTTCACTTTTGATCCGACGAGCGCGGAATCGCGACAGTTCGGCCCCGGGTTGCTTTGGCTGGCATTTCTTTTCTCCGCTTCGCTTATGCTGCAACCATGTTTTCTGAAGGAAAGGACAAACGACACGCTGAGCGCGCTGCGGCTTACCGTCAGCGATCCGTTCGCGATTTTTCTGGCAAAGCTCTGCGCAAACACGATTTTTCTGCTCATCACTCAGCTCTTATTGCTGTTGGTCTTTGGAGTTTTTTTCAACGTAGGAGTCTTGGCAGTATTTCCAAAGTTGGCGTTTGTCTTTTTTCTGGGAAGTCTTGGGATATCTACCGCAGGAACTGCTCTTTCGGCAATCTCTTCACAGGCACGAATGCGCGAAGTTCTGTTGCCGATCTTGTTGCTGCCGCTGCTGGTTCCCGTGCTGATTCCGAGCGCGGAAGCGACGCGGGCGCTCTTCGAGCCTGACCATGCGCTGAGATGGGACTGGCTGGGAATTCTGATTGCGTTTGATGTTGTGTTTTTGACGGCGCTGTGGCTTTTCGGCGAATATCTCTTGGAAGAATGATGCAATCATGATCAAAACGGGTGTTTATACATTCCTGGTTTGCGCGCTCATGGGGATCACGGCGTACGCAGCGTTTTATGTTGCGCCGACAGAAGCGACAATGGGCCTGGTGCAGCGGATTTTTTATTTGCATGCGCCGAGTGGGATGACGGCACTCGCTGCATTTCTGGTCTCTTTTGTCGGTTCAGTGGCGTACATTTTCACAAGAAAACCGAAATGGGATTGGCTGGCTGTTTCCGCGGCGGAAGTTGGCATCGCGTTTTGCACAGTTGTGCTGCTCACCGGCCCCATCTGGGCGAAGCCGGCGTGGGGCGTTTGGTGGGCATGGGACGCGCGGCTGACGTCCACGCTAGTGCTATGGTTGCTGTACGTGGCATTTCTGATTTTGCGAACAATGATTGAAGATTCAGACCGACGCGCGCTAGTAAGCGCGTTCTTCGGTGTGTTCACCTTCCTTGACGTGCCGCTTGTGTATGGGTCCATTTGGTGGTGGCGGACGCAGCATCCGCAGCCGGTGGTTTTTACAAGCGCCGGTTTGGAACCGACGATGCGCAAGGTGTTTTACCTGTCCTGGCTGAGCTTGACCTGTCTGATGGCGTTGCTGATCCGGCAGCGGTATGAACTCGAAGAATCGCGAAACGAATTGCATACGCTAGAGCAAGAGCTGGAGGCAAATTGAAAAATCTAAATAGTGTGTTTGCCGCGTATCTCATCGGTTGGGGCGTATTTTTTGTTTTTTCGCTGACGGTGGCGAAGCGCGCCGAGAGCTTAAGGGAAGAGCTGTCGCGCTTGAAAGAACGTCTCCTGGATTCCACACAAAGAGGGAAGTGAACGAGAGGGATTCGTTGGGCGGCAAGAAGAAGATTGGAATTGTGCTGTTTCAACTGGGCGGGCCAGACTCGCTGGATGCGGTTGAGCCGTTTTTGCGAAACCTTTTTCTGGATCCCGACATTATTCCAATGGGGCCGCTGGGGTTTTTGCGAAAGCCGCTCGCGAACTACATTGCCAAGAAGCGATCCATTCCGGTGCGCGGGCGATACGCAGAGATTGGGCGCCGTTCGCCAATTGGAATTTTGACTGAGCGGCAGAGGCGCGCGCTGGTTGCGGCGCTTTCGCCTGACGTTGATGTGCTTGCTGTGACCGCGATGCGATATTGGAAGCCGCTAACAACGGACGCGGTCGAGGCGTTGCGCGCTGCCGGGCCCCTCGATGAAGTCGTTTTGCTTCCGCTCTATCCGCATTTTTCTTACGCGACGACACTGAGCAGTTTGAAAGAGTGGCGGCGCGTTTACGGCGAGCCGGAAGATGGGCCTCCGCAGAGAACGATCGGCCAGTTTTACAATCATCCGCTCTACATTCAGGCACTGGTGCAGAAAATCGGCGTTTGCTTGCGGCAATTTCCGGACAGCTCTCGAATTCAACTAGTCTTCAGCGCGCATGGATTGCCGATGAGCTTAGTCGAGAAAGGCGATCCATATCCCAGCCAGGTGAAAGAGACGGTCAGGCTGACTTGCGAGCTTGGTGGGCAGAAGTACGCGAACTGGCCGAGGCAACATTTGCTGTGTTATCAGAGCCGTGTTGGGCCAGCAAAGTGGCTGGAACCTGCGTTTGTCGGCACGCTGGAGAAGCTCGGGCATGAAGGCGTAAAGGAAGTTTTGGTGGTACCGATCTCCTTTGTGACAGAACACATCGAGACGCTGCACGAGATCAATATTGAGGGCCGGATGGACGCGAAGAAGTTTGGTATCGAACGATTTCGTATGATGCCGGCCGTGGGCGATTCGCATCTATTCATAAGCTGCCTCAAGGATCTGGTCTTGAGTGCGATTGCAGACAAAGTGCCAAGCGAGGCTATGAGCACAACTGCGTGAATCTGCAGTTTGACGTTGGGTGCGCTATACTTTTGAATTCGCCGGACAGGGAATGACCACAACTTACAAACCTGCGCTGCACCGCTACGCAGTATTGGTATTTCTTTGGACGGTGCTGCTTTTCGTTGCAGGGGCGCTGGTAACCTCCAAAGACGCGGCGCTTTCGGTACCCGACTGGCCGAAAACCTTCGGGACCTGGTTCCCTTCACTCCGGCAACTCGTTGGCGGCTCGTTCTTTGAACATTCACATCGAGTGATAGCGGGCGTGCTTGGCATACTACTTATCCTGGAAGCGGTCCTTATTTGGCTTATTGAAGAACGGCGCTGGCTGCGCTGGTTTGCGCTGGCTGCAGTCGGGGGAGTGGTAGCGCAGGCCATTCTGGGCGGACAAGTTGTGATTCAATTGCTGCATTACTGGCTGCCGGTTTTGCATGCGTGTTTCGCGCAGATCATGTTCGCGGCGGTGCTGGGCATGGCGGTCTTTACGAGCAGATGGTGGATTGATTCGCGCCCGCTTCTTGAGGATAAAGGAGCACCGAGTATTCATTCGCTGGTCATCGCAAATGCTACGGTTACCTTCCTGCAAGTTTTCCTGGGGGCGGGATTCCGCCACGGGGAAATGCCCATCTGGCCGCATATCGCAGGTTCGGTGGTCGTACTTGCGGTGATGATCTGGACCGCAGGAGCATTGCGGCGGCGATTTGATGAATCGCGGGAGCTTTCTTTTGGCCGCGTACTCTTGCATTCGATGGTAGGGATGCAAATTCTTCTGGGTATTGGGGCGTACTGGTCGCGGCTGAGCACGGCAGATGCGCCGCAGCCGATGCCGGTGATGGTTTGGCTGACCGTGATTCACACGGTTTTTGGCGCGTTAGTTTTTGCGAGTTCGGTTTTCGTCGTGTTTCTCTGCTACCGTCTCGTGCTGCGCCGTGGTACGGTGACGGTCGCTTCGGAACGCCAGGCTGCGATTTGATGTCAACGGTTCAAACAACGGAAGTCACGTTAGCTTCCCGCGCGGGGGCATACCTCGCACTGACGAAGCCGGATGTGTCCCTGCTTGTGCTGATGACGACGGGCGCGGGATTTTACATGGGAGCGCGTGGGCCAGTGGATTGGCTGCGGCTGGCGCATACGGTGTTTGGCACGATGCTGATTGCGGCAGGAACTGCGGCACTGAATCATTATGCCGAACGCGAGTCGGACCGGTTCATGCGGCGGACGGCTTCGCGGCCGCTGCCGAGCGGGCAGTTGCAGCCACGCGAGGCGCTTTTCTTTGGAGTTGCGCTGGCGGTCGCCGGCGCGGTGGATCTTTGGGTTTCGAGTGGCTGGCTGGCATCCGCGCTCGGCGTAATTACGTGCCTCAGCTATTTGTTGGCGTATACGCCTCTGAAAAAACGAACGGTGTGGGCCACGTTTGTCGGCGCGTTTCCTGGAGCAGTGCCGCCAATGATCGGATGGGCAGCGGCGACCGGAGCATTGGATCGCGGCGCGTGGCTGCTTTTTGGGATTTTGTTTTTGTGGCAGTTTCCGCATTTTCACGCGATTGCTTGGATGTACCGGGAAGATTATTCGCGCGCAGGAATTCTGATGCTGCCGGTCGTGGATCGCGACGGCAAGCGGACGTTTCGGCAAATCGTTTTGACTGCTATCGGTTTAATAGGATTAAGTCTTCTGCCGTCGCTGCTTGGACTAACAGGCGTGCTCTACTTTTTTGGCGCGCTCGTGGTGAGCACTGGATTGTTGCAAGTGTGTTTGTGGGCGGCGAGCTCGAAATCGAACGTGCGAGCAAAATGGCTGATGCACGCGACGGTGCTGCACATTCCGCTGCTCCTGGGCTTGATGATGTACGACAAGGTTGCGCGTTGATTTCGCAAGCCGCTCTCAATGCCATTCTGAACGGAACGAGCGCCGTTTTGCTCGTGTGCGGTTACACCGCAATTCGCACCGGAAAAATGAAGGTTCACAAAGCGTTCATGGTGAGCGCGTTTTTTGTTTCGACGGCGTTTTTGATTTCCTACCTGATTTATCACTACCGCGTCGGCCATGTCGTGTTCCAGGGGCAGGGATGGGTTCGACCTGTTTACTTCGCGATTTTGATTTCACACACGATTCTGGCAATCGTGATTGTCCCGTTGATTCTTGTGACGCTGCGCCGCGCATGGCTGGAGAGATTCGACAAACACAAACTGATTGCGCGCTGGACACTGCCGCTGTGGCTATATGTCAGCGTAACCGGTGTGATTGTGTATGTGATGTTGTATCAGCTTTATGCGCCGGGAAAAGCGTGAATCGCGTAGTTCATGCAGGGAATTAAGCCTTCGGGAGCCCTTCGATCACTGCATCTGTAAATTCCGCTGTCCGGGCTTTGCCACCAACGTCCTGCGTAGTGTGTTTTCCTTCGCAATAGACTTTTTCGAGTGCGGATTCAATGCGGCGGGCGGCGGAACGTTCGCCGAGATGATCGAGCATCATGATGCTGCTCATTAGAAGGGCAGTGGGATTGGCTAAACCCTTGCCGGCAATATCAGGAGCAGTTCCGTGGACTGCTTCAAACATGGCCGCCTGATCGCCGATATTTCCGCTGGGGACAACCCCGAGACCGCCGACCAAACCGGCGGCGAGATCGCTCATCACGTCGCCGTAAAGATTTGGCAGAAGCAGCACGTCATATTGCTCCGGCTTCAAAACCATTTGCATGCAGGCGTTGTCTACAATGAGCTCTTTGTATTCGATTTCGGGATATTTTTCGGCGACGGCACGAATCGATTTCAGAAAGAGTCCATCGGAAAGCTTCATGATGTTGGCTTTGTGAATGGCGTGAATTTTCTTGCGGCCTTCGCGCTTGGCATATTCAAAGGCAAAGCGCGCAATGCGCGTCGAGGCGCGTTCCGTGATGATTTTCAGGCTTTCGACGACGCCTGGAACGACTTCATGTTCAAGACCGGAGTAGAGGTCTTCCGTATTTTCGCGGACGAGCACGACGTCTACGCCTTCAAAGCGCGATTGCACGCCGGGCATGTTTTTGACGGGGCGCAAGTTTGCGTAGAGGTCCAGTGTCTTGCGCAGGGCGACGTTAACGCTGGGAGCGCCGCCGGCAATAGCCGTGGCCATGGGGCCTTTTAGCGCGACACGGTTGCGCCTTACAGACTCGATTGCGGCGGTGTTAAGGAGCTGGCCCTTTTCGGCACCTTCGCCTGCGCGGGCTTCCAGTTCTTCCCAGTCAATTTTTGCTCCGGCCGCGTCCACTACGCGCCGTGTAGCTGCGGCGACTTCCGGGCCGATTCCTTCACCGGGGATTAAGGTCACTCTGTGTCTCATAGGCGCATCTAAGTGTACGGGAAGAGGCGCGCGTTGTGGAAACGGGCAGGGAATGAGCGTTTCCGATAGGCAACACGGATGCAAACTGGGCGCGCTGCAACACGAACGGACTTTTGGTATACTGGATGAGTAAGATTCCTGCAGGCGGACCTGCGGGAGGAGGCTAAGGATTCCATGATTCGATTGACGCCGGTTGCGAGCTCTAAAGTAAAGGAAATCATGAGCATGCAGACCCCGGTACCCTCGGCGTTGCGCGTGGCCGTAGTGGGCGGAGGCTGCTCTGGATTTCAGTACCACATGGCGTTTGAAAACCAGACCAACGACAGCGACGAAGTGCTGGATTTTGACGGCTTGAAGGTGGCTGTGGACCAGATGAGCTCGATGTATCTCGATGGCGTGGAAATTGACTACATCGAGACGCTGGAAGGCGCAGGGTTCAAGTTCAATAACCCGAACGTGAAGAGCACCTGCGGCTGCGGAAGCTCGTTCAGCGTGTAAGAACTTTTTTTGAAGCAGATTGACTCCTGAGGTGGAGGCGATGGCCAAAGTCTCAGGAGTTTTTTTGTGGGCAGTGGATTTGCGTACTGCGGAAGCTGGCGTTATTCTGAAGTCCGAGCATGAAAATAGCTCTCGCGCAGTTTAATCCCACCGTCGGCGATTTCGCAGGAAACTCCGCTCGCATCATCGCTCTTTCGCAAATGGCGAAGCAGCGCGGCGCGGATCTGGCCGTTTTTTCTGAGCTTTGTTTGTGCGGCTACCCGCCGCAGGATCTTCTTGAGCGGCCCGCATTTATCGAACGAAATCAAAAAGAGCTGAAAGCGCTGGCGAAGGCGGTTGCGATGCCGTCTGTGGTTGGATTTGTCGGGCGCGTGAAAAATGGGACGCTAAAGTCCATTGCGAACAAAGCGGCACTGGTGTGCGGTGGCAAAGTTATCTTCGAGCAGAGCAAGATGCTGCTGCCGACGTATGACGTCTTCGACGAGTCTCGCTATTTTCATCCGGCAGAAAAGCAGCAGGTCGTGGAGTTTCATGGTCAGGCGCTGGGCGTGACGATTTGCGAAGATGCGTGGAACGACGAAAATTTCTGGCCGAACCGGCGTTATGATCGCGACCCCATTGTGGAGATTTTTGAGCAGGGAACTCAGGTGCTGCTGAATATTTCGGCGTCTCCCTACACGATCGACAAGCGCGCGCTGCGCGTGGACATGCTGAGATCGATCGCCATTCACAATCGGAAGCCTGTTGTTTACGTCAATCAATTCGGCGGAAACGACAGCCTAATTTTTGACGGCGCGAGTGTGGCGCTGACGCCGGATGGAAAAGTGGCTGCACAGGCGCTTGCGTTTGAAGAAGACCTGGTGATGTTCGATACAGAAACCGGGGAAGGGGAGATTCACGAGCAGCCGCGCCAGGAGATTGAGTACGCCTATCGAGCCTTGGTGATTGGCACACGAGATTACGTGCACAAATGCGGATTCAAGAAAGTGCTGGTTGGATTGAGCGGAGGAATAGACTCCGCCGTCGTTGCAGCAATTGCCGTCGAAGCGCTGGGGCCGGAAAATGTCCTGGGCGTGTCCATGCCCGGCCCGTTTTCATCGGCCGGTAGCAAGCAGGATGCCGAGGCGCTGGCGAAGAACCTTGGCATTGAGTTCCAGATGCTGCCGATTGACGGGGTGTTTGATGCGTATCGAACAGCCCTGAAATCTGCATTCGGGCGGCGTAAGGAAGATGTGACCGAAGAAAACATTCAGGCGCGCATTCGCGGCAATTATTTGATGGCGCTGTCGAATAAATTTGGCTCGATGGTGCTCAGTACAGGAAACAAATCGGAGAATGCGGTTGGATATTGCACGCTGTATGGCGACATGGCGGGGGGACTTGCAGTAATTTCCGATGTGCCGAAGCTGATGGTCTATGAGTTGGCAAAGTGGGCGAATCGTGAAAGGGAACTGATTCCCCGCTCCACGATCGAAAAGCCGCCGTCGGCGGAGCTTAGGCCGAATCAGAAGGACGAAGACAGCCTGCCGCCTTATGATGTGCTGGACCGAATTCTGAAGGCTTATATCGAGGATTTGAAAAGCCCGCAGGAGATTGCGGACAAGTACGATTTCGACATCAAGCTGGTGCGGGACATCGCTTCGCTGGTGGATCGCAACGAATATAAGCGGAAGCAGGCCGCGCCTGGGCTTAAGATAACTTCGCGTGCGTTTGGATTTGGCAGGCCGTTCCCGATCGCGCAGAAATTCATTCCATAGAACAAAGAGGTCTCCGGTGAAAGCAATTAAGTCTGTCCTTGTGAGTGGCCTGGCTTTTGTCATGCTCGGCAGCGTGGGCGTTGTGGCTGCGCAGTCGGCTCAGCAAACCGAACTGCAGAAAAAGATTGAGCATTACCTGCGGCACGTGTATGCGTTTGGGCCGGAGGTAAAACTGCTCGTCCCGGAACCGAAGGATTCAGAGGTTCCAGGGCTCCTAGTGACAACCGTTGAGCTTGTTTCAGGCGAGAGTCACGACACCGCCAAGATGTACGTGAGCAAGGACGGCAAGTTCTTGTTGCGCGGGGACGTGGCGGACATGTCTAAGAACCCCATGGCGGAGAATCAGGCCAGGCTTGATCTGAAGAATGTGCCCTCTGTGGGGAGCCCTACCGCTACAGTGACTGTCGTTGAGTTTGCCGACTTTGAGTGCCCCGTTTGCCGCCAGCTTCATGAGGAGCTGCGGACCCTGCTGCCGAAGTATCCACAGGTAAAGTTTTACTTTAAGGATTTTCCCATTGAACAGATTCACCCTTGGGCGAAGACCGCGGCGCTTGCCGGCCGCTGTGCGTTCAACCAGAATCCGAAGTCCTTCTGGAAGCTCTACGATGGTTTCTACGACGGGCAGGAACTGATCTCGGCTGCGAATGCATGGGATAAGGCCTTGGACTTTGCCGGACAAGCCGGCCTAGACCAAGCGGCTTTTAAATCGTGCCTAGCGTCGCAGGACGCCAGCGCGGCAGTTGCGGCGAGCGTGGCCAACGCCAAGTTACTTGAAGTCACCAGCACACCGACAATCTTTGTGAACGGAAGGCGCGTCGTTGGCGCCGATTCAGCGACGATTGAGCGATACATTCAGTACGAATTGGCCAGTCAGAAGACAGCTGCCGCAACGACAACCAAGCCATAACAACCAATTTTGAAGGGAAGCGGTGGTGGAGAGCCTTATCCACAGGGCATCCACAGGGGTGAGTTCCAGCCTTATTTCGTAGTTTACATAATATAACTTATCGGACGCACTGTCAAGCGGAATTTTCAGGAATTAGGGTGTTCTGTGGATATTGCGTCGCGTCCCTCTGTTGGGGAGGGTTGAGGGTACCCTGGCTGGCGCGGGGGGTGCGCCAGCCAGGGTACGGGGATTATTGGGGGTTCTGGCAAGCTGTCTTTATGAAGGCAAAGGGGTGCGGAAACTTTTGTGGCTCCAGGAAAAAGGCCGGCTTCAGAAAGTCGGCCCTACAAAAAGGCCGCTGCTGTTTTGGGTTCAGTGGAGTTTGGAGGCGACGGCGCCGGCGATTGCTCCGACCGCGAACCACTTGAGGGCGCGGCCCATGCGTTGACGTAGGGAACCGCCGCGGGCGAGTTTCAGGGCGGCGTCTCGTTCCCTGCTGAGGGCTTGGGTCTTGGTCTTTTCGTCGGCGAGGTCGGCGGTGGCTGCTCCGAGCTTGGCCTGGCAGGCTTTGCAGTCCACGGCGAAGTCGTAGAGCGGTTTGAGATCCTCGGAAGGCAAGAGCGTGGTGTTTGGGGTGGGCGCCTCCGGCTGCGCGCCGCTGGGCGGTTTGGTTTGGGCGATTCCCGGGTTGGAATCGGTTGAAGACGGCTGAATGGGTTTTGGCAGAGGCAGGACATCGGGAAGCTTGGCGAGGATCTGCTGCTGAGTTTTCACGCTGGACTTCAATGCTTCGAGCTTGGCGACCGTGTCGGTGAGTTGTTTATCGCGCTGCTCCTGGCTAGCGGTGGCACGCTGGAGGGATTGTTCGGCTTGGGATAGCGCAGCTTGAAGGCGGGCGCGGTCCTGGCGCTCGCTGCGCCACTCGAAGAAAAATGCCAGCGCGATGAGCGCGGCGATCGCCGTGATCGCAAGATGGAGCGATGAACGCATGTCACGCAAAACTATTCCTCAGTGGCTCTCAAGCCCGATTCTTTTGCTGGATCAAATGTCGGAGCTTGCCTGCGGCAGGCAGGCCAAACGTCCGACTCACAATGACACATTGCAGGAAAAGCGGCAGCAGGGCTGCCCCTCGGCTTCGCTCGGGACAAGCCGCACTCCATGGGCAGTCCATCTCTCAAGCAGAGACAGCAACTAGAGCAAAATCAGGCTGCCGCAGGCGAGCGGTTTAGCGACGGCGCTGCTCGAGAATCAGTCTTTGTGAGCCGCGTAGGTCGCGCGGCGCGCGAGAACTTCTACGGGATAGTTGGGGTTGCCTCCGCCGTTCCAGGCCAGGAGGCCCTGCAAAGTGTCGCCCTTGGCGGAGTCGAGCTTTTTGCGGAGGACGCGGCAGCCAAATTCAATTCCCATGGCTGGATCGCAGAGGCCGCTCAGGAAGCGATCAGTGAAGCCATTCTCCCGCGCGACTTGTCCCATCACTTGCATGAGACCCCAGGAAATGCCGCGCGCGTAAGCTTCCGTCGCGGAAACCTTGTTATTTGTATATAAGGACGCGACATATTTTGCGAAGAAAGCTGGTTCGTAGCGAATCGCCCAAGTGTTCCAGGTGGATTCCTGTTCGATGACGGCGCAGACGAGCGCGGGATCGAGTCCATGCGCTTGTGCCGTAGCAACGGCGAGCGAGACGAGGTGATCGGGAGCCGCGGTCACAGCGGCCTCCAGCGCTTTTCGCGGCGCCGCTCGTTCAAATCCATGAAACGCACGGGGGGCGGGGCATCGAGGACAATTCCCTGCTGCTCGGCGATGGCGCGCAGCGCTTCGTAGATGTGCGGCAGATGATTTGTCGCGACGTCGCGGACAAACGCGCGATGGATTTCGTCGTCGCGAATGCGACGATGCAGCCAGCGCAGAAACACCACGAGTTGCAGGACGATGGGAAGAAGAACCGCAAGAAGCTGGGGAAAATTTTGCAGCATCGAGAATCTCATGGAAGTGAAGGAGGCTGAGGAGATAAAGGAAGTAAAGGATTCGGAGCCGCCGAGGACGGTCAGTGCAATGAGTAGGGCGGTCAGGAAAAAGCGGCAGCAGGACTGCCGCACTCCATAATGTGCGAGGAATCTTTAGCTCATCTATTTCATTTACTTCCTTTACTTTCTTTATCTCGGCTTTTTAGAGGAACGCGCCGGGCAAAGCGCCGAGCGTGCCGCCGAGGGCCGAACCAAGCGAAGAAAAGAAGCCGCCGCTGTTGCGAGAAGCGTTGGCGCGGGCGTTCAAAAGCTCGGCGGGAATGCCGAGGCCGCGCGCGAGCAGATTGGAATCCACGCCGAAGAGTCCGGAGAGGCCTTGCAAGGCAGCCATCTGTCGCTGGAATGCAGTATTCGTGAACGCGAGCTGGTTTTGCTGAGCTTGGCCTGCTTGGGCAATTCCCTTCTGCCGCGCGAGAGCGTCTTCGAGTTCGCCGAAGCCGGCGGAATTTCGCGTGCGCGCCGCGCGATTCGCCGCGGCTTGTTGCAACGAATCGAACGCGCTGGCGAGAGCGCCTTGCGATTGCCCGCTGACAGCGGCTCTGTCGGCAGGGCTTAAGCCGGGGTTATTCAAAATGCTTTGAAATTGCGGCAGGAGCAGATTGCCGAGTTGCTGCTGCTGGCCGAGAAACTGCTGGTTGAGCGCATTGATGTTGGCAAGCTGCTGATCGGTTAGTTGTCGTGTTTGTTCTTGTGCACCACGTCCCATTGGGATACCTCCGCGGGGTTGAAAGTCCAAAGCCAAAAGAGTTGAACGGCAGGCTTTGCCGAACGAAAGATGTAGCGTGTTTAGTTGTCCGGTGCTGTGCGGTAACTGCGCCGAAACACCTTGCTCCGATTTTCATTGGCGGGATCGTCACCGCAGCTGGAATCGCTGCGGGTATAGCACAGAAGCCCTTTCTGTCGGGTTTCCAGGATGGACTTCCACATGCGTTCTTGGTCAAACGGCGGCCAGAGTTCCTTAAGAGCTAGGCGAGCCTGCTTTTCTCTGCCGCTGTAGAGGTAAGCCAGAACGATGGCAAGGGCGCGGGCCACACGGTCTGGTTCCCTTCTTGTGATCGCACTCGGCCCTCCTTCCGCGTCATCTTCCCTGGGCTCGCCCGTAACAGAGCGAAGAATTTCGCGGTCCCGGGCGCCGAGCGCCTTTTGATTCGCTACGATGGTTTCGTCGTAAGACGAAACGTCCTCAGCGCTCGCGTCCACGATTCTTTCGCCCTCAAAGCGCAGCGTAATCTCAGGGAACACAGAGCAGGCGTGACAGAAACCGTCGAAATAATCGAAAACGCCGTCCTCTGCCGAAAGATAGACCTTATTCGTGTTCTTGTCCCGGTAGAACGAAACCACCCGATCATTTTCAATTTTGTGCAAAAGCCGCGGATTCGGCCCAAGCTGGACAATGTAGTACGTCCAGCAGCAGTGGGCCCCGCCTGAATATGCTTCGACGATCAGATCAGGGATACCGTCGCCGTTTAT
>JACXTT010000510.1_pt1 | contig 66042 bp, 75 predicted proteins | sample 9270951 | NCBI WGS metagenome assembly JACXTT01 (sample SAMN15532306, study PRJNA645909) | rock metagenome | isolation source: weathered quartz diorite | place: Puerto Rico | collected 2017-06-21 | reverse complement strand
TACGAGACGATAGTCGGGCCGCGCAACGGCGCGCGTATCGTCGCGCGCGCCTGGGTCGATCCCGCCTACAAGAAACGCCTGCTCGAGGACGCCACCGCCGCCATCGCCGAGTTCGGCTTCATCGGGCGGCAGGGCGAGGACATGGTCGTGCTCGAGAACACGCCCAGGGTCCGCAATGTGGTGGTTTGCACGCTGTGCTCCTGCTACCCGTGGCCCGTGCTCGGGCTGCCGCCCGTCTGGTACAAGTCGGCGCCGTACCGCGCCCGCGCGGTGATCGATCCGCGCGGAGTGCTGAAGGAGCTGGGGAGCGAGGTCGCGGAGAACGTCGAGGTGCGCGTGTGGGACTCGACCGCCGAGCTGCGCTACCTCGTGCTGCCCGAGCGCCCGGAGGGAACCGAAGGCTGGAGCGAGGACGAGCTCGCGGAAATCGTCACGCGCGACGCGATGATCGGCGTGGCGCAGGCAAAGGCGCGCGCGCGGAGCAAGCGATGCACAGCGTGCACGACATGGGCGGCATGCACGGCATGGGGCCGGTCGTGATCGAGAAAGACGAGCCGGTCTTCCATTCCGAGTGGGAGGCGCGCGTGCACGCGCTCAACCTCGCTTGCGGCTTTCACCGCAAGTGGAACATCGACATGGGGCGCCACTCGCGCGAGCGGATCCCCCCCGCCGAATACCTCGCCGCGACTTACTACGAGAAATGGCTGCGCGGCCTGGAGATGCTGCTCGTCGAGCAGGGGCTGGTCACACCGAAGGAGCTGGAGAGCGGACGGGCCGAATCGAAGGCGAGCGGAGCGAACGTCCTCCGGGCGTCCGAGGTGGCGAGCTTCCTGCGCCACCGCCGGCTCGCGCGAACGGACGACGAGGTGCCGCCGAAGTTCAGACCCGGCGATCGCGTCCTCACGCACAATGATCACCCCATCGGCCACACGCGCCTGCCGCGTTACGCGCGCGCCAAGCGCGGCGTCATCGACCGCGATCACGGCGTCTTCATCTTCCCCGACACGCACGCGATGACGCGCGACAAGAAGCCCCAGCATTGCTACAGCGTGCGCTTCGCGGCGCGCGAGCTTTGGGGGCAGCGAGCGTCCGCGCGCGACGGTGTGTACCTCGATCTCTGGGATGACCACCTCGATCCCGCCTGAGCTCGACCTCCGCGCCCTGCCCGCCCTGCCGCGCGACGAGGCCGGGCCGGTGTTCAGGGCGCCGTGGGAAGCGCAGGCCTTCGCGATGACGGTTTCGCTGCACGAGCGCGGCGTCTTCGCCTGGCGCGAGTGGGCCGACGCGCTCGCAGCCGAGCTCGCAGCGGCGAGCGCCCGCGGCGAGCCGGACGACGGAACCCATTACTACGAGCACTGGCTCGCAGCGCTGGAGAAGCTCGTCGCCGTGAAGAAGCTCGTGCCGGTCCAGGAGCTCGAGCGGCGCGTGGACGAATGGGACGCCGCCGCGCGCTCGACCCCGCACGGCAAGCCGATCGAACTGCCGCGCCGCGGATGAAACATCGCGCCTCAGGAGCGATAGCTCAGTCGCAGCGGACGGTCATTCCCCCGTCGACCACGATCTCCGTTCCGGTGACGAAGCGCGCTTCGTCGGAGGCGAGGAACAGCGCCGCGTTCGCGGTGTCGCGCCCGTCGCCCTCGATTGCGAGCGGAATGCGCTTCTGGCGCTGCTTGAGCAGCTCGGTGACGTCGCCGCCCGCGCGCTGTCGCGCGAGGCGCGCCTCCACCATGGGCGTGTGCAGCTGGCCCGGGACGACCGTGTTCACACGGATCCCCTTGGGCGCGTATTGGACCGCTACGACGCGCGAGAGCTGGATCACGCCGGCCTTGGTCGCCGCGTAGCCGACCTGGGCGTTGCCCGTGAAGCGGATGCCCGAAGTCGATGCGATGTTCACGATCGCGCCTCCGCCCTGTTTCTCCATCACCGGAATGACGTACTTGCACACGAGAAACACGCTCTTGAGATTGGAGTCGACCTGGGCGTCCCAGGTTTCCTCGGACATTTCGACCGGGCCGCCCGCGGCCGAGCCGCCGACGTTGTTGACCAGCACGTCGATCCGGCCGTAGGTCTCCAGGCATGCCTCGACCATGCCGCCGACGTCCTCCGAGCGGGTGACGTCGCACAGGTGCGTCGCGATCGCGCCCCCCGCCTTTTTCACCCGCTCCACCGTTTCGCGCAGCCGCCCGGCGTCGCGATCCACGGCGAAGATTTTCGCGCCCTCCTCGGCGAAGCGTACCGCGGTCGCGCGCCCGTTGCCCCAGCCCGGACCCACCGAACCGGCACCGGTGATGATCGCCACCTTTCCCTCGAGACGGCGCGTCATCGCCTGAACCGGTAGAAGCGCCGCGGGTTGTCGACCAGAAGCGCCTTGCGCTCCTTCTCAGTAGGCGCGATCTCGGCGAGCAGGTCAACGAGCACGCCGTCGTCGGGAATTGTTGAGAGATTGGGGTGCGGCCAGTCGCTGCCCCAGAAGCAGCGGTCTCCGAATTCGGCGACGAGCTTGCGCGCGAAGGGAATCGCGTCCTCCCAGGGCGCGGCCCTGCGCGAGATGCGCTCCGGGCCCCTCGCTTTCACGTGAAAGCGCGGATCGCGCATGAGATCGAGCAGGCGTCTGAAAGCCGGCTGGTCGATGCCGAGCGACGCGTCGACGCGCCCCATGTGATCGATCACGGCCGGCACCGCCGAGCGCTTGAGCCAGGGGACGAGCTCGTCGATGAAGGTGCCTTCGAAGTGCACCTGCAGGTGCCAGCCCAGCTTGGCGAGGCGCGGCGTGAGCGCGATCGCATCCTCGATTCCCGGTCCCCTGCCGAGATGGCTCATGAAATTGAAGCGCACGCCGCAGAACCCTTGCGAGTCGAGGCGGCGCAGCTCGGCGTCATCCACCGTCGGCGGCACGAGCGCGACGCCGCAATAGTCGCCGTTCTTTGCCGCGATCGCGTCGGCGACCACGCGGTTGTCGAAGCCGTGGCAGGTGGATTGCACGATCACGCAGTGTTGGATGCCGAGCATGGCGTGCAATGCGAACAGTCTTTCCTTGGGCGCATCGGCGGGCGTGAACGGCCGCTTGTCGGCAAACGGGAAAATCTTGTGCGGCCCGAACACGTGCACGTGCGTATCGGCGGCGCCCGAGGGCAGCTTGAGCTTCGGCCGGCTCGGCGAAGCGAGAAAAGACGGCTGGGGCTCCGCCATCCTGCCGCGCCTCTAGTCTTCCTTGAAGCCGATCGCCTTGATTATCGCGCTCCAGCGCGCCTGCTCCTCGCCGAGGAAGACCGCGTACTCCTGCGGGGTCGAGGGCGCGGGGATCCCGCTCACCTTGGCGAACTGCTCGATGAGAGCGGGAGAACGCAGCGCAGCCACCGATGCGTCGTGCACGCGCCTGAGAACGGCGGGCGGCGTCGCCGCCGGCGCCACCAGCCCGTACCAGTTGTCCGAGATCACCTTGGGATAGCCCACCTCGGCGGTCGTCGGCACCTCGGGAAGAGGCGGCGCGCGCTTTGCGCTTGTCACCGCGAGCGCCTTGAACTTTCCCGACTTGATGTGCGGCAGCACCACCGGCACGTCGAAGATCCCCATCTGCACCTGGCCGCCCAGCAGGTCGCTCACCGCGGGCGCCGCGCCCTTGTAGGGTACGTGCAGCACGTCGATGCCCGCCTCGGCCTTGAGCAGCTCGCAGGCGAGATGCGTGATGCCGCCCGCACCGGCGGAGCCGAAGTTGATCTTGCCGGGATTCGCCTTGGCGTAGGCGATCAGCTCGGCGAGGCTCGCCACCGGGAGCGAGGGATTCACCACCACGACCTCGGGCACCTTCACCACGGTGGTGATGAACGCGAGATCCTTGTTGGGGTTGAAGGGCATCTTGGTCAGCGCGTAGGGCGCCATCGCGACCGAGCCCTGGTTGTTGAAGCCTAGGATGTAGCCGTCGGGCGAGGCCTTGGCGACCATGTCGATGCCGAGCACGCCACCCACCCCGCTCTTGTTCTCGACGATGACGGTCTGGCCGAGGCCGGCGCTCAAGGCCTGCGCGAAGCTTCGCCCGAAAATATCCGCGGGGCCTCCGGCCGGAAACCCCACGATCAAGCGCACCGGCTTGGACGGGTAGGCCTGCGCAAGGGCCGTGCCGGGCAGCAGGCATTGGGCCGCGGCAAGGGCGATTGCAGCGACTGGATTACTCATCGAGCGCTCTCCCGGGTCAACTCATGGCTCTCGCTCAACACAGACCGCACAAGCATACAATAACGCGGGCTCGCGCCCTGCACGGGCGCTCTCACGAATCGAGCGGGAGCCGGACATGAATGTGCGATCCAGACGCAAGTACCTCGGCGCAGCCCCGATTTTGCTCGCGCTGGGAATGCTGGTCGCGCCGCACGCCCCGGCACAGCCGGTCGGAGCGGGCTCGCCGGATGTCGGCAGGTTCTACGCCTTCGGAGGCTTCGCCTTGTTCGGTCCTGACGCGAACGATCAGCTGCGAGGCGAGCGCGGGGAGCTGGGTGTGATCGGGGGCGGGGGTTTCAGATTTTCGCCGCTTCTCTCTTTCGAGCTCGGCGTCCTCGGCGCCGGGCGGAGGATCGACACGCCCGGGAGCACCGCCCCCGCCGCGGGAACGTTCAAGGACGGCACTCTCAGAACGACCATCGGTTCCGGAGGACTGAACGTCGCCGTTAAATTCCACTTCAGGCTGGATCGAATCGAACCGTATGTCGGCTTGGGGGTCGGACGCTACACGACAAGCTTCAGGACCACGAGCGAGGCTTCCACCTGCCTTCAGAACTGCGCCGACACCGGTCCCAGGGTCACCTCGCACTCCCGCGAAACAGGCTACCACGCCGCCATCGGCGCAGACTACCGCCTGAGGGCGAAGGACGTGATCGCCGTCGAATTCCGCCAGCTCAGGCTCGACGCGAACTTCGACGACATCGGCCTGGGGAAAATCAAGGCGGGCGGCAGCCTGCTGTGGGCAGGCTACCGCCGCTATTTCTGATTTCCGCCATCCGGCGCGAGCTCAGTCGTCGTCGTTCTCCCGCTTGACGATACCGGCGGCGAACCAGGCGCCGTTCGGGTTGCGGATGAGGAGCACTGGGCTCGCGCAGTCAGCCGGCGGCGGCGGATTCAGTACGGAATCGATCCGAAAATCGCCGTTGGGCTCGAGCGGGACGACGGGGTCCGTGTTGTGCAGCGTGAACGGCGCCGTAGCCTCGCAAATCAGCGTCGCGCGCACGCTCTGGCCTGCATTGGTGCCGATGTTGTTGCCGCCAGCGAGCAGCAGGCCGCGTCCCCTGACTTTGATGCTGCCGTCCGCCTTCACGTCGGCCCTGAGATCGGCGATCGTCCAGATCTGGCCGGGGGGCTGAACCCCGCGGACGATGTTCCGGTTCACGCTCTCGACAGTCTGCGCCGTCGGCGGTGTCGGGGCGACGGCCACCCCCGCCGACACGGGGATGACCCCGATCCCGCCCTTGAATTTGACGAGGGAGTCGTCCGCCGCCGCCGAAAGCGGATACGCGATCCCGAAGAACAGCACCGAAGCCGATATCTTCCCCAACATGGCAAGTCCTCCTCCTTATGAGTGAAAAGCAAACGGGACAGGCTCCCGTATACATCGGCTGGAGGGGGCTTATTCCGGCTCGGGCATACAATGTCCCCACGGCGCACGCAGCGCGATCGATTTTGCGGAGGGACTGAATGAGCGCACAAAAGACCCGGAACCGGGGTGCAACCAGAGCGGGCGACGGGCGCTTTCTTTTCGACTTCGCCGAGCTCGCGCGAATGCCCGTCGGAGAGGGCTATTCCACCGCCGAAGGGCCGGTGGTCGAAGGCGAGCGCATGCAGGTCGGCCTGATCACCATCAGACGCGGCACCCGCTCCCGCCCGCATTCGCACCCGAACGAGCAATGGACCTACGTGCTGAAGGGCAGGGCGCGCGTCTCGGTGGGCGGCCAGCCGGAGACCCTCGTCTCACCCGGCATGCTGATCTACGCTCCGCCGAATGTCGTGCACTCGGTCGAGGCGCTTCCCGAAGAAGATCTGGTGTTCTTCACCGTCAAGGACCTCTCGCACGGCATCGTCGGCACGCCCGCGGGCTAGGGAAGCTTCCCTTTCAGCCGGCGCCGCGCAGGCGCACGTTGGTTTTCCTGCTGATGACGAAGTGATGCGGATCCATTCTCTGCTCCGTCGCGGCGATGCGATATTCCTCCTCGGGCTGCCTGCCGGGAGCCCTGACGGTACAGGACACGAGCTTGCCCTCCGCGTTGAGCTGCGAGAGCTCGAGCCCAATGCGTTGCACGCCCACACCGAGCTTCGCCGCGAGGGCCTTGATGCGCCAGGCCGTGGGGTTGGACGTCATGAATGCGAGCACGCTCTCGCGCAAAGGCAGGCTTGTCATGGCTCAATTTTGATGGGGAAGATGACACATACTACGCTCAACCCGAGGCGCACAAGCGAATTTTCCCTCGTACTAGGGCTGCAAGGAGGCCGCACATGGACATCGAATCGAAATGGAAGCACCGCGGCGTGCGCGTAGTGCACGCGGACGAGCTCGACATCAACACGGCGCAGACGTCCGGCATGAACCGCGCCGCGGCGATCACGAACGCGCGCGCCGGCGCGGAGAAGCTCTGGGCCGGGACGGTCGTCATCCATCCCAGGGCGAAGACCGGCGCGCACCACCACGGCCCGGTCGAGAGCGTGATCTACGTCGTCTCGGGCCGCGCGCGCATGCGCTGGGGCGACAGGCTCGAATTCGTCGCCGAGGCGGGGCCGGGCGACTTCATCTATGTACCGCCCTACGTCCCGCACCAGGAAATCAACGCGAGCGACGACCAGCCGCTCTCGTGCGTGCTCGTCAGGAGCGGCCAGGAGCCCGTGGTGGTGAACCTCGATATTCCGGTGGTCGAGAAGCCCGAGGAGGTGCATTGGGTTGACAATATTCATGCGGCGCCGACGAAGTGATGGAATGAGCCCGGCCACGGCGCTCCGTTTCCTGGTCCTCTTCCTGGGTGCCGGCGGAGCCACGCATGGCGCCCTCGCGCAATCCGCAACCAGGGACATCCGAGCTACTTGCCGGATCCAACGGCGCCGAGCAGCCGCTTCACGAATTCGTCGATCGCCCTGCGCTCGATCCAGCGCACGACCGCCACGATGTCGTGGTCCGGATCGACGTATACGATGTTGGTGCCGTTTCCGATGTGCGCAAAGGCGCTCGCCGGGGCGCTCGGGAAGAGCTTCCTGTCCCTGTTGTTGTACCAATTCATGAAACCGTACCCCGGCTCCGCCGGCGTCGGCGTGAGCGCCCACTCGACCCACTGGTTGGAGAGCAGCTGGCGGTCCTTCCACTTGCCGCGGCGCAGGGTGAGGTAGCCGAACCGGGCCATGTCGTAGGCGCTGATGAACATGCCGCCGCCCCAGTGCCCGCCTCCGGTCACCGACTGCACGGCGCCGCCGTCGAGCACGATCCACGAATTCTCGTAGCCGAACCAGCGCCAGGTGTTCGAAGCGCCGATCGGATCCATGATGGCTTCCTTCAGCACCTGAGGGAGCGGACGCCGCCAGACGTTGAGCGCTGCGAGCGCGAGCACGTTGACGCGAACGTCGTTGTACTTATAGGCCGTTCCCGCCTTGTTGCGCGGCCGGGTCAGCCATTCGCCAGGCTTGTCGCCCGGACGATCCGCCCAGTCGGGCTTGCCCCACAAGGTGCCCTCCCAATCGCTCGTCTGCCGCAGCAGGTGATTCCACGTAATGGTGCGGTTGTGCGGGGTCTCGAATAGGAACAGGAAATCGGAACGCCCGAGACGGTCGGACTTGTTGCGCTCGGGAGCAGGATCGTAGACCTGGATCGGCGCGACGGAATCCCTCACCGGATCGTCGATGCTCTTGATCAGGCCTCTGTCGTAGGCGACACCGACGACGCTCGAAAGGAAACTCTTCGTCACGCTGTGCGTCATGTCCACGCGCAAGGGCTCGCCCCATTCGGCAACGATGTAGCCCTTGTGGACGACCACCCCGGTCAGCTCGCCGCGGTCCTTGATCGGGCCGATCGCGTAGCCGAACGGCTCGCGCCCGAACGTTTGATAGTGATTCAGCGTGAGATCGCGCGGATTGCGCGTTTCGTTCGCGACCGCGTAATCGACGGCATCCTTGAGCCGCTGCGCGCTGACGCCCGCTTCCGGGGGCGTCTTGCGCTGCCAGACCGCGTCGGGATAGTACGGCGCTTTCGGTTGTGCCAGAGCGCAGAGCGGGACGAGCAGCAATGCGAGGAAGCTGAAACGGCAGCGGAGCATGGCGACCTCTTTTCGGATGGGTGGGGACGCTCTCGGTCCTGCGTCCCAAGATTACCCCAAGGCCGGGTAACATGGGCACATGAGCTCACGCAGGCGCGCCCAGACCAAGGCCTATCAGGATCCGGGCTTCCTCAACAGCAAGGACGCCCGCGCCCTGCGCATCCTGTCGGAATATCTCGAGCCCAAGAGCCGTTTCGACCACCACAAAGTCGACGACACCATCGTGTTCATGGGCTCGGCGCGCATCAAATCGCGCGAGTCCGCCGAGGAGTTGGTGCGCAAGGCGAAGAGCGAGAAAGAGCGGGAGCGCGCGCAAACCGCGCTCAAGATGTCCGTCTACTACGAAGCCGCCCGCGAGCTCGCCTCCCGTCTGACCAAGTGGTCGAAGGAGCTCGATCACGTGGAGCGCCGTTTCGTCGTGTGCACCGGCGGCGGCCCGGGAATCATGGAGGCCGCAAACCGCGGAGCGGCCGAGGCGCGCGGGCTGAACGTCGGCCTCACCATCTCCATACCGGTGGAGGAATTCGACAACCCCTACGTCACCCGCGAGCTTTCCTTCCACTTCCATTACTTCTTCATGCGCAAGTTCTGGTTCGCGTATCTGGCAAAGGCGGTCATCGTGTTTCCGGGCGGCTACGGGACGCTCGACGAGCTGTTCGAGCTGCTGACGCTGGTGCAGACGCACAAGATGCGCAAGCCCATGCCGATCGTGCTCTTCGGCACCGAGTACTGGCGCGAAGTCATCGACTTCGACGCGCTCGCGCGCCACGGCACCATCGACGCCGAGGACATCGAGCTCGTGCATCGCACCGACTCGGTGGACGACGCCTACGACTGGATCGTTGCGCAGCTCGCCGAGAAGGCGCTCGGGCAGCCGGGCGCGACGCTGTAGCCGGATTTACCTCCCGAGCGCGGCCTCGACCGCCTTGTACAGGCGCTCCAATCCGAAGGACACGTCCTCAACGGCGCCGTTGACGAAAAACCCGGGCGTGGAGCGCACGCCGCTCCTCGCGCCGCCGTCGATGTGTTCGTGCACCCGCTGCAGGTAGAGGTGCTCCTTCATCTCGTAGTCGTAGCGGTCCAGATCCAGCTCCGCCTGCAGGGCGTACTGCCTCAGGTTGTTGGCCTTGAGGTGCTGCGGGTGCTCGAAGAGCAGGTCGTGCATCTGCCAGAACTTGTGCTGCGCGCCCGCCGCCTCGGCAGCTTCGGCCGCGAGCTCGGCGTGAGGGTGCACTTCCACAAGCGGGAAATGCCGGTACACGAAGCGCACGCGGTCACCGAAGCGCTTGAGCAGCATCTTCACGGCGGGATAGGCCTGGCCGCACGAGGGGCACTCGAAATCGCCGTATTCGACCACCGTCACTTTCGCCGACGCCGTCCCCAGCACGTGATCGGTGTGATTGACCGGGACGGCGAGCGTAAACGGCTGGGATCGTTGCATCGAGGTCTTCCTTCGGATCGTCGCGGGATGATATTGCATTTGCGGGATAACCGCCTGCACGAAGAGCGGTTACGATGCCGTCGATGACCCCCGGGATCGGATACGCGCTCGGCGCGATGCTCTTCTTCGGGCTCGGCGACCTGGTGTACAAGCGCGGCGCGGCCGCGGGCGCCCAGGCGCATCACTTCCTGATGGTGCAGTCCTGGGTGTTCGCGCCCTCGGTCGTGCTGTACGCGGCGTGGACCGGCTCGCTGCATTTCGTCGCGGGGTCGCTCTGGGGCGCGCTCGCCGGCCTGTTCGTCCTGGTCGGTTTCTACAATTTCGCGCACAGCCTGAGAACCGGATCGATCAGCATCAACGCGCCGATCTTCCGCCTGAGCTTCGTCCTCACCGCCGCGCTCGCCGTGTTGCTGCTCGGGGAGCCGCTCACTCGCTACAAGGTCGCGGGTATCGCGCTCGCCCTCGCCGCGGCCTGGCTGCTGCTCGGCGCACCGGCCCCGGGTGACGCCGCGGGCCGGCGCGAGAGCCGGTCCTCTCTCGCGCGCGTGCTGGTCGCCACCGTGTCCGTCGGGGCGGGCAACTTCATCTACAGCCTGGGTCTGCGCGCCGGCGCGACTCCGGGTTCCCTGATCGTCGCGCAGGCGGGGGTCGTCGTCACGCTCGCCACCGTCTTCACCGCCGCGGTCGATCGCGGCATCCGGCCTTCCGGCGCGGCGCTGCGCTACGCGCCCAGGGCGGCGATCGTTCTCGCCCTGGCCTTCGCCTTCATGGTCGAGGGCATTGCGCGGGCGGAGGCGAGCGTCGCGGTCCCGATCGCGCAGATGGGATTCGTCGTCACTGCGCTCCTCGGATTTCTCTTCCTGCGCGAGCCGTTCACCGCGCGCAAAGGCGCGGGCCTCGCCGCCGCGCTCGCGGCCCTGGCGAGCCTCGCCTACGGCTAGCGGGCGCTACCCGGCGAAGATCTTCTTGGGAATCGCGCCGTACACCATCTGCACCTGGTCGACCGTTTCGGCGACCGTGTAGCTTTAACCCGCCATCGTGGCCGCGACTTTCTCGATCAAATCCTTTGCCTTGACCGGCTTCACCAGAAAGTCCTTCGCGCCCTGGCGCATGCCCCAGACGCGGTCGGTTTCCTGGTTCCTGCTGGTGCAGATGATGACGGGAATGTGCTTGGTCGTCTCGTCGTGCGAGATGGTCCGGGTCGCCTTGTAGCCGTCGATGCCCGGCATGATGATGTCCATCAGGATCACATCGGGCTGCTCGCTCTTGGATTTCTGGATGGCCTCGTCCCCGTTCTGGGCAGTGATGCACTCGTAGCCCTGCTTGGAGAGCGTTTCCATGAAGAAATAACGGTCCGTGGCCGAATCGTCGACGATCAGAATCTTCTTTCCCGCCATTGCGATCTCCTCGTGTTGGTCGGCGCGGAACCGTTAAATTATCACGGCCAGGGCCAACCGGTCCTCTTTTCTATCAGCAAGACCGATGCCAGATGCCGTGCGCGATGGCGCGGCCCGCTTAATCCGCTGAGGAGCGGACCCTGCCCCGCAGCTTCTTGACCTCGCCGCGCCGCGCCTTGCCTTCGAGGCGCTTTCTCTGCGAGCTTCGGGTCGGGCGGGTCGGCCTGCGCTGGCGCGGAACGACGGCCGCGCGGGCGACGAGCTCGTGCAGCCGGGCGAGCGCTTCTTCGCGGTTGCGCTCGAGGCTGCGGTGCTGCTGAGACTTGATGACCAGGACGCCCTCGCGGGTGATGCGCTGGTCGCGCGAGCCCAGGAGCCGCGACTTGACGTGCTCGGGGAGCGAAGAGGCGCGGATGTCGAAGCGCAGATGCACGGCCGAGGAAACCTTGTTGACGTTCTGGCCGCCCGCGCCTTGCGCGCGGATCGCGCTGAGCTCGATCTCGGACTCGGCGATCGCGATCGCGGAAGAGCTAGGCATAGCCTCTATTCTGCCTTCCCGCGGCCGCCGAGCGGGAGACAATCTCGGGGCAGGACCGGCGACTTGCGCGCCGCGTCCGCGTCCGTTAACCTGAACCGGCCTGCCCGAGGTCCAATTGGAGAAGCCATGAACGAGGCTCAGCACCCGCCCAGACTGCTGTTCCCGGCCCTCAGGCCCCTTTACGTGTTCCTCGATCCGCTGTCGTGGCTGCTCATCCGCTGCGCCTGCGGCCTGATTCTCGCCGTGCACGGCTGGGGCAAGATCTCCCGCGGCGCGGAGGCGATGGCGCCGACGTTCGCGAAGCTCGGCTACGAGCACCCCGCCGCCCTCGTCTATCTCCTCATCTTCGTCGAGTTCTTCGGCGGAATCGCCATCGCCGCCGGATTGTTCACGCGCTTTTTCGCGGCCGCAGTCGCGATCGAGATGGCGGTGATCACCTTCGTCCACTATTGGACCAACGGATTCTCCTGGCTCAACCGCGGCTACGAGTTCACCTTGCTGTGGGGGCTGGTCGCCCTCGCGATTGTCTGGCGCGGCGGCGGGCCCTATTCGCTCGACGGGAGAATCCGCGTCGAGCTCTAGCCGCCCGCGGCACCCTTGAGAGCCTCTAGTTGAACGACCCGCGTCACGGCGGCCGGCAGCCCGCCGCCCCGCCGCAATCCTTCGCCGCGCTCCGCCACCCCGGCTACCGCGCTTATTTCGTCGGCTCGGCCCTGGCGATGATGGCCGATTCGATCGAGCACGTGATCAGCTACTGGATCATTTTCCAGAAATTCCATTCTCCGGCCCTGGGCGGATTCGCGATGCTCTCCCACTGGCTGCCGTTTCTCTTCTTCTCGGTGCTGTCGGGCGCGCTCGCGGACCGCTTCGACCCGCGGCGCATCATCCAGATCGGCATGGCCTTGTTCATGACCGCCTCGCTCGGCTGGGGCGTGCTGTTCCTCACCGGCACGCTGGAGATGTGGCACGCCGCGGCGCTTCTCGTCATACACGGGTTCGCGGGCGTGTTCTGGCACCCTTCCGCGCAGGTTTTGATCCACGATATCGTCGGAACGGCGAATCTCCAGAGCGCGGTGCGGCTCTCCGCCACCGGCCGTTATCTCGGGCTGCTCTTCGGCCCTGCGGTGGGCGGGGCTTTCCTGCTCGCCTTCGGGCCGGCATACGGATTGCTGCTGAATGCGCTGATTTACCTCCCGCTCGCGTGGTGGCTGTGGAAGGCGCCCTACGGGCCGCGCTTCAGGAAGGGCGCGCCTGCGCCGGTGCGCGCGGTGAAGGGCCTGAGCGATGTCGTTTCGACGATTCGCGATATTTCCGGCAGCCGCACCATCGTCTCGATGATCCTGCTCGCGGGCCTCACCTCGTTCTTCGTCGGCAACGGCTACCAGCCGCAAATGCCCGAGTTCGCGCACGACCTCGGCCACGGCGATCCCGACCTGTCCTACAGCATGCTGCTCGCGGCCGACGCGGCGGGAGCCCTGTTCGCGGGATTCCTGCTCGAGAGCCGCGGCCTTTTGCAGGCCAAGCCGCGCACGGCCCTGGTGCTGGCGATGCTGTGGTGCTGCGCGATCGGCGCCTTCGCCGCCTCAAAGTCCTACGCGCTCGCGCTCGCGGTCCTGTTCGCCGTGGGCTTCCTCGAGCTTTCGTTCAACGCCATGGCGCAAACGCTGGTGCAGCTGCACGCGCCTGCGCCGATTCGCGGCCGCGTGATCGGGCTCTACATCCTGTGCGCCCTCGGAATGCGCGCCTTCTCCGGCGTCACCGTCGGCGTCGTGGGCGGGCTCATCGGCATCCACTGGTCGCTCGCCCTTTCCGCTCTGGTGCTCCTCGCGGTGACCGCGGCATTGCTCGCGTTCACGCTGCGCGGAGCACGCCCGACATGAGAACCCTCCGGACATCGCACGGCGCCGATTCCCCGTATGCCTGGACCCGGCTTTGGATCGCGCTCGCCCTGATGACGATCGGCGGCTCGGGGATGTACTCGATGGCGGTGGTGCTGCCGCCGCTGCAGGCGGAGTTCGGCATCGCGCGGGGTCATGCCTCGCTTCCCTTTACGTTCACCATGATCGGGTTCGGGCTGGGCGGCGTGCTGATGGGAAGGCTCTCCGACCGCTTCGGGGTGATCGTTCCGGCGCTGGTCGGCTCGGTGAGCCTTGGGCTCGGTTTCGTCACAGCGGGGTTTTCGCAAAACCTCCTGCAGTTCACCGCGGTCCATGGATTGCTGATCGGGGTCGGAACTTCAGGCACGTTTGTTCCCCTGGTCGCGGACATCACGCTGTGGTTCACGCGCCGACGCGGGATCGCGGTGGCGATCGTGATGAGCGGCAACTACCTCGCGGGCACGGTGTGGCCGCCCCTGATGCAGCACGTCATCGACACTGCCGGCTGGCGCGCGACCTACATCGGGACCGGCCTGATCTGTTTGTTCGCGATGCCGTTGTTTGCGCTCGCCCTCCGCCCGAAACCGCCTGCGATCGCCGCGCTCGCGCCGGCGGGTGCGCGGGGAGTGTCGTCGAACCCCGAGCGGCCGCTCGGGTTCTCCCCCAACGAGCTGCAGGTGCTGCTGTGCGTGTCGGGGATCGCATGCTGCGTCGCGATGTCCATGCCGCAGGTGCACATGGTGGCGTACTGCGCGGATCTGGGCTTTCCCGCCGCGCGCGGCGCGGAGATGCTCTCGATCATGATGGCTTTCGGCATCGTCAGCCGACTCGCCTCTGGCTGGATCGCCGACCACATCGGAGGACTCGGCACGCTGTTGCTTGGCGCGGTACTCCAGGCGACTGCGCTCGCATTGTTCCTGCCTTTCGACGGGCTGGTCGCGCTCTACGTGGTGTCGGCGCTGTTCGGCCTGTTTCAGGGAGGCCTGGTGCCCTCCTACCCGCTCATCGTGCGCGAGTACTTCTCCCCGCGCGAAGCGGGCACGCGCACCGGCACGGTGATCATGGCGACGCTCGTCGGCATGGCGCTCGGAGGCTGGATGCCCGGATGGATTTTCGACGCGACCGGCTCCTACCGCGCGGCGTTCGTCAACGGCATCGCCTGGAGCCTGGTGACGACCGGGATCGCGCTCTTTCTCCTCTATCGCACGCGGCGCCTGGTTCCTCGCGAAGCCTGACATGTCCTGAAGGAGAACCCTATGCGCTACCAGCTCTATTACTGGCCCTCGATACAGGGACGCGGAGAATTCGTGCGGCTCGCGCTGGAGGAAGCGGGCGCCGATTACGTCGATGTCGCGCGGGCGCCGCAGCGCGGCGTTCCGATGTTGATGCGCTTCCTCGAGGGCAAGTCGCAGGGGCGCCTGCCCTTCGCGCCACCGTTCTTGAAGGCGGGGAAACTCGTGATCGCGCAGACGGCGGGCATTCTCCTGTGGCTCGCCCCGCGCCACGGCCTCGTGCCGAAGAGCGAGGCGGCGCGCCTCTGGGCGCACCAGCTCCAGCTCACGATCGCCGACTGGCTGGTCGAAGTGCACGATGCGCATCACCCGATCGGGGGCGCCTTCTACTACGAGGACCAGAAGCCCGAATCGAAGCGCCGCGCCGCGCACTTCACCGCCGAGCGGCTGCCGAAATTCCTGGGCTACTTCGAGCGGGTGCTGCTGCGCGAAAAAGGCGGATGGCTTCTCGGCAAGACGTTTTCCTATGCGGACCTGTCGCTCTTCCAGATGATCGCGGGCCTGCGCTATGCCTTCCCCGGCGCGATGCAGAGCCTGGAGGCGAAATACCCGCGGCAAGTCGCGCTGCACGACCGCGTCGCGTCGCGGCCGCGCATCGCCGATTACCTCGCGTCGAAGCGGCGCCTCGGCTTCAACCAGCACGGCATCTTCAGGCACTATCCCGAGCTCGACGCTCGGATGTCCGGAGAACGACCATGAGGCTTACGCTCAAAAGCACGATCTTTCTGCTCGCCTGTGTCCCCGCCACGCTGTCGCCGCCGGCCGCGGCGCAGGAGTATCCGGCGCGCGAAATCCGCTCGATCTGCAACTTCGCGGCGGGATCCGGCGCCGACATCTTGGTGCGCTACTACAGCGACAGGCTGGCGAGGCTCGCCGGAAAGCCCGTCCTCGTCGAGAACAAGGTGGGCGCACAGGGAAACATCGCCACCGAATACGTCGCGCGCGCGAAGCCCGACGGCTACACCATCATGATTACGCCCGCCAGCTCCACGCTCGCCGCGGCGCGGCACATCTTCAAGCAGCTCTCCTTCGATCCCGTCAAGGACTTCACGCCGGTCACGACCCTCGCCAAACTGAGCTTCGCGATCGCCGTGGATGCGAAAAAGCCGATCCATTCGATCGCCGAGCTGACCGAGTACCTGAGGAAGAAGCCGGGCGACGGGAATTACGCCACCGGCTCGAACACGGGCCTCGTCGCGGCCGAGCTCTACAAGGAAATGGCCGGCCTGAAGAGCACGCACATCCCGTACAAGGCCGCTCCAAACGCCTTGAGCGACCTGCTGGGCGGAGAAGTGGACTTCATGTCTTACGACGTGACTTTCCTCATGGCGCAGGCACGCGCGGGCCGCGTCCGGATGCTCGCACTAACGTCGGCGACGCGCCTGAGCATGCTGCCGGAGGTGCCCACGATGGCGGAGTCGGGCTTCGCGGGCTATGACCTCACGCCCTGGTTCGGAGTCGTCGTTCCGGCCGGCACGCCCCGTTCTGTGGTCGACCGGCTCGCCGCCTGGTTCAACCAGATCTCGGCGAGCGAGGAGACGCGCAAGTTTCTCGAGAACGTCGCGACCGATCCGTTTCCGGGCAACTCCGAGTCGATGGCCGCCCTGATCAAGGCAGAAACCGAGAATTGGGGCAAATACGTGAGACTCGCCAAGATCGAGCCGCAGTAAGTCCGGCGCGAGCACAATCGCTCGTCCTTCCCCGAGCTCTGCTCCCGAAAAATGACCGGAGTCTTTCGACTTGCAGCGGCGCTGCTCGCGATGCTCGCCGCCTCGGAGGGAGCTGTTTCGCAGACCAATCCGTCCCGGCCGATCCGCTTTCTGGTCGGCTCGCCGCCCGGCTCGGGCAACGATCTGGTCAGCCGGCTCCTTGCGCAGAAGCTCGCCAAGCGCTTCGGCCAGCCGGTCATCGTCGAGCAGAAGCCCGGCGGGGCTGGGCTGCTCGCGAACGACGCCCTCGCGAAGTCTCCTCCGGACGGCCACACCCTGGTATTGCTCTCCGGGGCGCATCCGGCCACCGCGGCTCTCAACCGGGCGCTGCCCTACGATCCGGTGCGCGACTTCGGCATGGTGGGAACGGTGGTCGCTTATCCGCTGGTGATCTCGGTCGCGCCGAATTCGCAGATCCGGTCGTTCCCCGACCTGATCGCGCGCGCGAAAGATGCGCCGGGGAAACTCACGTATTCGATGACCCCGGGAACGCTGGTGCACCTGCTGGGCGAGTGGATCAACATCGAGGCGGGCACCGCGATCCTCGGCGTGCCTTACAAGGGCAGCGCGAGCGCCCTGGTGGACGTGCTCGCCGGCCGCGTCGATGCGACCATCGAAACGGGCACGGCCTCCTTCGGGCACATCCGCTCGGGAAAGCTGCGCGCGCTCGCGCTGTCCTCGCCCGCGCGGCATCCGGCGCTCCCCGAGCTGCAGACGATCTCCGAGACGCTTCCCGGCGTGGAGATGAGTTCCTGGCTCGGCCTCGCAGTGCCTGCGGCGACGCCGCGTGCGATCATCGCGCGCCTGAACGGCGAAATACGCTCGATTCTCAAGGAGCCCGAGGTGCAGCAGCGCCTCGCCGACCTGAGCGGCGTGCCGGCGCCCTCGAGCCCCGAGGAGATGCGCGCGCTCGTCGAGCGCGAGATCGCGCGCTGGAAGCGCGTCGTCGAGCTGAAGAACATCGAGCGGCAGAACTGACTCGCTTGGAAAAGCCTATGTGTGCCTGCAGATGCTATCTTAGGCGGGCACTCATGACGACCCGGAGCACCCGATGATCCCAGTTCCAAAACGCTGGCCCGCCGCAGCGCTGTTCGCGGCGCTCTTCAATGCCGGTCCGCTGTGGGCTGCGGCCGTGCTCGAGAACGACTACGTGCTCGTGAGCCGCGACGACGCGCCGTGCGCCCAGGGCTCGACGCCGGGGTGTGCGGAGCGCGTGATCGTGGCGATGGGCGAGATCCAGCTGCGGTTCGGCAAGGTGCTGCGCGCGATGCGGCGCGGCGAGGTCGCGGTGTTCAAGGCGGGCGAATCCTACCGCCCCCCGACAGGGGGCGCCTTCTTCGAGGTGGCGATCAAGCCCAGCCACCCGCCGGTCAAATCGCCCGCCGAGATCATCCAGCCGGCGAAGAACACGATCGTCTACGAGGGCGAGCGTTTTTTCATCTACGAGGAGCGCCTCGCGCCGGGGGACACGCGCGAGCGCCACAGCCACGGCCAGCGCGTCGAGATCCGCATCAACCAGGGGCCATTGCTCCGGCAGATCATCGACGGCAAGGACGCGCCGCAGGAACCGCCGAGCGTGGTGAACTTCCGCGAGCCGATCATCCACAGCGTAACCAACGTCGGCGACATGCCGCTGTGGAACTTCATCCTCGAGTTCCGGCCCGCGGGCCGGTGAGTCCATTAGCCACTGCAGGAGTGACCGAACCCATGGCAGCCAGGGACAGACCCTTCGTCATCGCGCTCGAAGAGCACTACTGGGACGCCGAAGTGGCGAAGACCTTCGGGAGCGGCGAGGCGCGCGGCCCCGGGCTGCGCCGGCGGCTGGACGACCTGGGCGCGCTGCGCATCAGGGAGATGGACGAAGCCGGCATCGACGTCCAGGTGATCTCGCACGGCGCGCCTTCGACGCAGCGTCTCGACGCAGCGGCCGCGGTCCCGCTCGCCAAGCGCGCGAACGACCGCCTGCACGAGGCGGTGCGCGCGCACCCGGACCGCTTCGCCGGCTTCGCCGCCCTTCCCACCGCCGACCCGAAGGCGGCCGCGGACGAGCTCGAGCGCACCGTCACCAGGCTGGGCTTCAAGGGCGCGATGGTGCACGGACCGACCAACGGTGTGTTCTTCGACGACAGGCGCTTCTGGCCGATCTTCGAGCGCGCTCAGGCGCTCGACGTGCCGCTCTATATCCATCCGTCCTCGCCCGTGCAGGCGGTCGCCGATGCCTACTACAAGGATTATCTGGACAGGTTTCCGCAGCTCCTCACCGCGGCCTGGGGCTACACCGTGGAGACCGCCACGCACGGCATCCGCATGATTCTATCGGGTGCATTCGAGAAGTATCCGCGCCTGAAGATCATCCTCGGGCATCTGGGCGAGTCGCTGCCCTTCTCCGCCTGGCGCATCAACATGGCGCTCTCGCGCGGAGCCGACAAGCCCAGCACTTTCCGCGACATCTTCTGCGAGCACTTCTGGATCACGACGAGCGGCAACTTCTCCACCCCCGCGCTCATGTGCTGCATCATGGAGATGGGCGTCGACCGTATCCTATTCTCGGTGGACTATCCCTTCGTTCCGAACCCGCCGGGAACCAAATGGATGGCGGACCTGCCGCTGAGCCTCGAGGACCGGACGAAAATCCTTTCCGGCAACACCAAGCGCCTGCTCAGGATATAGCGCAGCCCGCTGTGCGGCGGGCGAGGGGAAAGAGAACGCGCGCGCGGGCGCGAGTCAGTCGCCCGCCACGCGTTCTACGGCACAATCGTCAGCGCGTTGGCGGCGACGGCGAATTCCGCTATCCGCAGATCTCCGACCCATGCCACTGCGCTCACGATCGCCTCGGCGGCGCCTGATGGCAGAGCAAGCGACGCAAGAAGCCCAAAGGCAAACGCGAATGTCAGATTGAGTTTCGTCTTCACGTATGGCAGTGCAGCAAGCGCCGTGCCAACTGCGACCTGAGACGGGATTGCCAATCTGAAACAGTGCGTTGGCTCCAAGCCCCGCGCTTGGCGGCTCGAGCGGACGCACCATTGCGGCACAAGAAAAAAGCGCGATGCACTGAAGTGCACCGCGCTCCTTGGTACGGCGCAGGATGGGTCTTACTTCTTGTTCAGCTCCTTCCACGGATCCTTGACGGCGGCGCCGAGCGTCTCGATCTCGACGTTGGCGAGCTTGCCGCCGACCCTGCGCACCTCGCGAAGGTATTCGGGCTGCACGATGTCGCGCGTGGCGGGATCGATCGAGATCGGCCCGCGCGGGCTGTTCGGGTCCTTGAAATTCTTCAGCAGCTCCATTGTGCGGTCCGGGTCGATCTTGCCTTTCTGCTCCTTGATCACGTGCATGATGGCAGCCATGCCGTCCCAGCCGCCTACGGCGACGAAGTTGGGCGTCTCGTTCGCGCCGTAGTCGCGCTTCCACGCGGCGACGAAAGCCTGGTTCGCCGGGCGGGTCGCCGCCGCGGAGTAGTGGTGCACGGTGAGCACGCCGAGCGCGGCGTCGCCCATGTTCTCCAGCTCCTCGTCGGTGGTGACGTCGCCCGGGCCGATCAGCTTGACACCGGACTTGGCGAGACCCAGATCGCCGAAGGCCTTCAGCACCGCGGTCGCGGTCTTCCCCGCCGGGATGAACACCGCGAGCGCATCGGGCTTGGCGTCCTTTACGCGCTGCATGTAGGGTACGAAATCGGGATTCACGAGCGGCACGCGCACGGTTCCGGCGACTTCTCCGCCGGATTCCCTGGTCGCCCTGACGATGGCGTCCTCGCAGTCGTGCCCGGGCCCGAAGTCGCTCACCATGGTGTAGACCTTCCTGAATTTCTTCGCCCCCCACTGGCCGAGCGGATAGCAGGATTGCCACAGAGTGAACGAAAGGCGTGCGATGTAGGGCGAGCGCGTAGTGATCACCGCGGTGCCGGCGTTCATGATGACGAAGGGGACCTTGGCCTCGGTCGCGAGGGGCGCGATCGCCATCGCGTTCGGCGTGAAGATCACCCCCGCGAGCAGGTTCACCTTGTCACGCACGATCAGCTCCTGTGCGAGCTGCTTGGCCTTGTCGGGGTTGGGTCCGGTGTCGTCGCGGATGAGGAACTCGATGCTCACCCCGGGCGGCAACTCCTTCTGGTGCTCCTTCAGGTACAGGCGCATCCCGCGCTCCATGTAGGGTCCGAGGTTGCCGTTCAGTCCCGAGTAGCTGGTGATGAAGCCGATCTTGATCGCCTGGGCGAACGCCGGTCCGCCCAATGCCAGTCCCAGTGCGGCGGTCAGCACGAGCAGCTTTCTGGTTTTCATGATTTCCCTTCCCTCCGAAGAATGACGCGATAAGGACTACTGCCAAGCCCGGTTGTCCACCGTGCTCTCGTAAGTCGCCCCCGGCTCGACCAATCCCCATCCCAGGGTCCATTGATAGGTGTGATCGAAGCGCTCGCGGGTGTAGGCCTCCGGAGGCGCGTTCAATATGCGGGAAATCCTGAGATCCCCTGCGTCGAGGAGCCCGCCGGCTTCGTCGACCAAGTAGCGGGCATGCCGCCCGGGATCCTTGTCGATCGCCTCGGCCGCGCGCGCTTCGGCGCGGAACATCGCGGCGAGCGTCGGGCCGTCGAGTTCGTCCCCCGCCGCCTCGCTGCGCGTGGAATGCGACTCCATCAGGACGCGCATGCCGCGTTTCTCGGCGACGCTGATCCAGGGCTCCATCAAGCTTGCCGCGGCGACTTCGCCCCTGGCGAGCGCGTCGAGGCGCTCCTTCATGGTGCCGGCGAACGCCCACTTGATCTGCTCGCGCTTGAGGAACCCCTCGAGCATCTTCAGGGTGGTGAAGTGCGAGCCGTTGAAGGGGCTCACCGCGATCGGCTTGTTCCTGAGCTGCTCGGGCTCGTAGATCCGCGCCTTGGGATCGGTGACGATCGCGAAAGTGGACATCGCAGAGCCGAGCGCCACGATTTTCGCGGGACGATGCCCCGTCTTGCCGGCCTCGACCGCGCGCTTCATGACGCCCCATTCGCACATGCGAAACTGGTCGCACTGGCCCTGGTCGTAAAGCGCCTCCATGGTGCGCTCGAATATGTTCTCCCGCAGCGCCTGATGGTCGGAATCGCGCTGTCCCGATCCCGGCGTCTTGAGGATGTCGACGTCGAGTCCTTCGTCCCGGAAAAAGCCCTCGTCGCGGGCCACGAGCAGCGGCAGGTCGTGGATCGCGTTCATCATCGAAACCCGCACTTTCTTGAACGCCTTCGTCATGGCCTGGGCCTCCTGCTCTCGGGACGCACAGTATATTAGCCCGAGCAAAAAAATACACTCCGTAGGCGTCAGGCCACGCGCTCGCGCAGAGCCGGCATCACCTCCCGCACGAACAGGTCCATCGAGCGCAGCGCCTGCTCCGGCCGCAGGTCCCCGAAGGAAAACACCAGCAAGAGGTAATTGATTCCCGATTCGCGCACCACCTGGGCCAGCTCCCGAACGACCGTCCCCGGCGCGCCGGCCACCAGGCGAGTTATCGCAGCCGTCGACGCGGGATTGACGTTCAGAAGGTCGGGCCTTCCGTGCTTGCGTGTGAGATGGGTCAGGTGGTCGCTCCAGACCTTGTACGCGGCTCCGCCCCCTCTTTGCGCCTCCGCGTCGCTGCCGGCGACGAACAGGTGCTGGGATTTTCCGAGCTTCGGCGCGCGCACGTGCGCGTTGTGGCGCCCGGGATCGTTCCTGTGCCGCGCCCAGACCTCCCGGTATTGCCCGTAGAGCCTGCCGGCCTCCGCTGCGCTCGTGTTGAGCACGGTGTGGTAGCCGTGACGGGCAGTGAACTCGATCGAGTTCTTGTCGCTGCTCGGGAACCACAAAGGGGGATACGGCCGCTGGCGCGGGTGGAGATAGAGCTCCAGGTCCCGGTAGGAGAAGTATTTCCCCTCGTGTTCGAGGACCGGGCTCCCGCAGGCGGCGAAAAAAACTTCGAGCGTCTCGCGGTAGCGCTCGCGCGACTCATCGACGTTCTTCATGAAAAAATAAGAGGACTCGATCGGCGAGACACCGCGCCCCACGCCGAGCTCAAGGCGCCCGCCGCTCATGTGATCGAGCATGCAGATCTCGTTGTAGAAGCGAAGCGGGTTGTACCAGGGCAGGCAGAACGTGAGAGCGCCCAGCCGGAGCCTCTTCGTTCGCTGGATCGCCGCGGAGAGCACGAGCGCGGGCGAACCGTCGATCGAGAGCGGCGTCCCCTGGTGCTCGGCGATGTGCCAGGCGTAGAAGCCCGCCTTGTCCGCGGCTTCGGCGATTTGCAGCTTGTGCTCGAAGATCTCGCCCGGCGGCGCATCCGACCACTCGATCCAGTCGAAAATGCCGAATTCGAGCGGGCTTTCCGGGAATGCGTCCTCGGACATGGCCTCTCCTCATCTATTGACAGCGAATTGAAAGACGGGCGTCAGTTGCTTGCAAGGGGCTTCGTGCAGATTATCCGTGGCCGCTCGCCAAACGGCTTTTGAGGAAGCTCGCCATGAAAAGATTCCTTGCCGGATCAATCGCCTCTTTCCTGCTTGCGTCCGCGCGCGCCCAGGCCCCCGAGCCCGCGGTCGAGCCCAACACGCTCGCAACGGCCATTTTCCTGTTGCTTTTCGTGGGCTTCTGCGCCGGTTTCGTTTGGATGGTGTGGCGGAACAGGGACAAGGACAAGAAAAAGGAGTAGCAGGGACGGAAGGTTGCCGCGATCAAGCTTCGATCCCCCGGTAAAGCCACTCCACCTCCCAGAAGGTTTCAGGGGTCCTCTGCGCGAGCAGGTGATTGCGCAGATCGCGCGCGCCGCCGCTCGCGTGGATGATGTCGCCGAAGATCCGCGAAGTGATCGTGACGCGCGCGGTGCGCAGATACCGCTCCTGCTCGTAGGCCCGAAGCGCGGAATCGACGTCGCTCCCCGCCTTTTCGAGCTTGCCCGAGAGCACCACCGCGTCCTCGATCGCCATGCAGGCGCCCTGGGCCAGGTATTGCAGGGTGGGATGAGCAGCATCGCCTAGCAGCGCGACCTTGCCGCGCGTCCAGCCGGGCCGCGGATCGCGGTCGTGCAGCACCCAGTTCTTGTCCTTGCCGACGTAGCCCAACATCTCCTGCACGTCGGGGGTGGTTCGCGAAAAGACTTCAGCCAGCTCCTCCGGACCCCCGTAGTCGTGCCGCTCGCCGCGCGCAAACTTGCCGCTCACGACCGTGGCCACGTTGTTCATGACGGTGCCGCCCCGCAGCCGGTATTGCACCAGGTGCAGGTTCGGCCCTATCCAGATCACCATGTCGTCGAAGTGTGACCTGTCCTTCACGCTCTCGACCGGAACCACGCCGCGGTAGCTGACGTGCCCGACGGGCTGCGGAGGCCCGTCGCCGATGAGGATCTCGCGCACGCGGGAGCGCAGCCCGTCCGCGCCTATCATCGCCCACCCCTCGTACTCCGAGCCGTCGGCGAAATTCGCGACCACGGTCTTGCCGCGGTCGGTGAAGCCGGCGAGCTCCTTGGAGGTGTGCAGCGCGATCTCCTCACGCTTGCGGCAAGCCGCCAGCAGCGCGCCATGCAGGTCGCGGCGATGCACGACGGTATAAGGGGCGCGGAAATGCCTGCGAAACGGCTCGCCGCAGGAGATGCGCGTGAGCTCGCGTCCGGTGAGCGCGTCGATGAGTATCAGGTTCTTGGTGAACACGGCCTGCGGCTCCAGCTCCTCCATGACGCCCAGCCAGTCGAGCATGCGGTAGGCGTTCGGGCCTTGCTGGATGCCGTAGCCGATCTCGCCGAACTCGGGCGCCTTCTCGAGCACGCGCGAGCGCACGCCGCGGCGCGCGAGCGCAAGCGCGGTCGCCACGCCGCCGATCCCGCCGCCGATGATGAGAACTTCCGGACGAGTCTTGACGCTCACGGGCCGGGATTCTACCTCCCCAACACGCCTTGCGGCGGGCCGGCCGCGCTACAATGATCGCAATGACATACGAGCACGACTCCGCTTCCTTCGCCTGGAACGCTTCGAGCTTCAAGGACCCCGCCGACTACCTGGTCGAGCTCTCGAGCGGCGAGCGCGGCGAGATGCTCGCGGCGCTCGGGACCCTCGAGCGCGGCGGCCGTCTCTCGCCCGTCCACGCGCTCGTGAAGAGCGATTTTCGCTTCGACGCGCTGCGCAGGAAGCTCGATCGCGGCTACGCCGAGGTGCGCTCGGGGAAGGGCTTCGTGGTGCTGCGCGGCCTCCCCTTCGAGGGCCTTTCGCTCGAACAGTTCACCGTCTGCGCCTGGGGCGTGGGCCTGCATTTCGGACGAGCGCTGTCCCAGAACGCTCAAGGAGAGCTCGTCACCTCGGTGATCGACGCAAGCGCCGAGGACGCGACCCCGCGCATGTACCGCAGCAACCTCGAGCTGCGGCCGCACTCCGACATCACCGCGATGATCTCGCTCGCTTGCTGGCAGAAATCGCAATCCGGCGGCGCCTCGATCATCGTGAGCGGAGTCACGGTGCACGACGCGATCCGCGCGCGCGCTCCGCAGCTGCTCGAGCCTCTCTACCGCGGCTACCACTACCACCGCCTGGGCGAAGAAGGACCGGGGGAGGAGCCGGCGACGCCCTACCGCACCCCGGTGTTCGCCAACCGCAACGGCCAGCTCTCCTGCCGCTACCAGCGCGCCGGCATCGCAGCGGGCCAGCGCGAGCGCGGCGTTCCGCTCGATGAACGCGACCTCTCGGCGCTGAACCTGTTCGACCAGGTCGCCGCGGCGCCCGAGAACCGCCTCGCGTTCTTCCTCGAGCGCGGCGACATGATCGTCATCAACAACTACACCGTGATGCACGCGCGCACCCGCTTCACGAATTTCCCCGAGCCCGAGCGGCAGCGGCGCCTGGTGCGGCTGTGGTTCGACGCCGAGGGCTTTCGCGACGTGCCGCGCGAGTTCAACCTGTTCGCGGAGAACGGGATCCCGAAGCAGGAAGGCCGGCGCGCGAGCTTCGACTTCAAGAAGCTCTACAGCGACGATCCGGTCGCGACGGGCGGAGTGCCCGACCTCAAGGTGAGCGATGGCGAAGCGGCGCGCCGCTAGCCTGCTTCTCTGCCTCGCGCTCGTTCCGCTCGCCGCGAGCGCGCAGACGTATCCCACGCGCGCCGTTCGCCTGATGGTGCCGTTTCCGCCCGGCGGCGCGACCGACATCATCGGGCGCCTCGTGTCCGCGAAGATGCAGGACGTATGGGGCCAGCCGGTGGTGGTCGAGAACCGGCCCGGTGCGGGAACCGTGGTCGGGACCGACTACGTCGCCAAGTCCGCTCCCGACGGCTACACGCTCGCCACGGTGGTCACCGCCTACGTCATCAATCCGAGCCTGCGCGCCGACCTGCCCTACAACACGCTGAAGGACCTCACCGGCGTGACGCAGGTTTCGGTGCAGCACCTCGTTATGGCGGCGCATCCGTCTCTTCCCGCGAACAGCATTCCCGAGCTTATCGCGCTTGCAAAGAAGGAACCCGGCAAGCTCGCCTACGCGACGCCGGGGAGCGGCACCGCGATGCACCTGTCGGTCGAGCTTTTGAAGACGAGCGCGGGCGTCGACCTCGTGCACGTGCCCTACAAGGGCGGCGCGCCGGCGCAGCAGGACGTGATGTCGGGGCGCGTGCCCATCCTGATGGACGTGCTCTACGCGGTGCAGCCGCTCATCAAGAGCGGCAGGATCAAGGTGCTTGCGCTCCTTTCTCCTCAGCGTGCGCCCGAATCGCCCGAGTACCCGGTCGTTTCAGAATCCGTTCCGGGAGTCAGCTCTCTTTCCCTCGTCGGCATCGTCGCCCCGGCCGCCACGCCGCGCGATCTCGTCAACCGCATCGGCGCCGACATCGCACGCGCCGTGAAATCCTCGGACCTGACCGAGCGCATGAAGCAGCAGGGCATGGAGCCGATCGGCTCGACGCCGGATCAGTTCGACGCGCTGATCCGCGCGGAGATCGAGAAATGGGCGAAGGTGGTGAAGCAGTCGGGGGCGAAGGTCGATTGACCCTGGTGCGTCCGTCTCGCCCAGTCAGCCTCCGGCAGCTTGCGGGGTTTCACCTGCAGCAAAATCAGACATTTGACCTTCCGCGCGCAACCTATCACGCCTTGTCTTCATACAGAGAACGCTCAATACGCTAAGGCAATTGCAATAGGTGTAACGTAACACGCCAGATTGGATGGTTTTTCGGAAGATGATTGAACGTTAGGTTGCATGATGGACGCCGTGCTCAAGTGCATGTTCGACACAAGGGCCTTCAACCTCATTTTGGATGGAGGTTTCCCGCTTGAGAGCTTGAAGGATCGTGTGGTGGCATATGCCACACAGATTCAGCGCGACGAGATCAGCAATACGAAGAACTCCGAACGACGGTCCGCCCTTCTCCAGGTATTCAAGGACGTCGTCTCTGAGTCTGTTTCAACAGATTCCGTAGTGCTAGGCGTGTCGCGCTTAGGCGAGGCTCGCCTAGGTGGGGAGCGCGTGGTTCCAACAGAGTCCGCGGTTTGGGATGTCTCGCGTTGGGACGAAGCAAAGTTCACGGCGAATGACAACCTCTATACTCCGATCAAGACGGGTCTAGACACCATGAACAAAGGCAAAAGCAATAACGTGCAGGATGCACTTATTGCGGAGACCTCAATAAAAGGCGGTTACGTCCTCGTCACCGACGACACGGATCTAATCGAAGTCACGAAGCAGTACGGAGGCAAGTGTACTTCTCTAGAGGAACTCCTACGCCAGTGACAGCGCTGCAACCTAACTTTAGGTGCTGCGGACGGGCCGCCAGCAGCGTGCGAGCTCGATTGTCGCTGCTGGCCCGCCGCAGACCAAGACGTTAGATCGCAGCAAGAACGCCGTGCCTACGATCGCATGCTTAGGATGGGGGTCCCTGGTCTGGGATCCGCGCGAACTGCCAGTTCAGCGGAAGTGGTTTGCTGACGGGCCTTTTGTGAAGGTCGAGTTCTTGCGTCAGTCCAATGGGAATCGAATCACGCTAGTCTTAGATTCAAGCGCTAGTCCAGTGCGCTCACTTTGGGCGGTGATGGACACAGCCGACGTTCTTGGCGCGAAGGAAGCCCTTCGCTTGCGAGAAGGTTGCAATGCCGCGGACATCGGAACCTGGTCGCGCGGTTCGAATGAACCACCGAACATCATTGAGCTGCCTCAATGGGCGGGCGCCCACGGCGTTGATGCCGTTGTATGGACCGCTCTCCCGGCGAAGTTCGGAAACGGTGGGGCGCCAACGGCAGATCAAGTTGTTGACTATCTCCGGGCGCTCCGTGGGGCCGCGCGAGACAACGCGGAAGCGTACGTTCGTCGCGCCCCGAAGCAAATTGATACGTCGTATCGTCGCAAGATCGAAGCAGAGCTCGGTTGGACGGCTCTCGATGCGGGTAAAAATGCGATCTAACAGCCGGTTGCGGGCGACGCGCATGAAGCCGGGCGCGCGTGAACCGGAACGTTAGGGCGCATGCCATGCTGACGATGAAGGTAACGTCGACTCGCGATGTACCACTGGACGTCTTGCGCGAACTCAAGCAGCAACTCACACCGGAGTTCGATCTCGACGTTGATACTCAAGTGGATCTGAGGTCAGCCGAGCCGCCGTCGTGGATCACGTTTATCGCGCAGAGCCCAGGGTGGCTCCAAGCCCTGGCTGCCTATGCCGCTCTTTACGTCGCAGAGATTGTGAAGGAAGCCGGAAAAGAAACATGGAACAACCGGGGTCGAGCGTTCGCCGCGCTTCGCAATTCGACTGATCACGTCAAGAGATTCGCCTCCGCGATTGCAAAGACCCTGGCACGTCTTCGTCCCACGACTCGGGCTGCAGTCGGCCTGCCGATTCCCGACGACATCTATACAACCCAGCTGTACCTATCATCGAGAGATGAGGATGAAATCGCTGTCGAATTGGCCATGTTCGTACACCACCTTCCGGCGCTGATCGCCCTTCTACACGCCGAGGGCGTCGCCTCGGGTCGCGCATCGGGTTGGGTGGGTCTCGAGTTATTGATTGATGGTTCGCTCGAAGTGACGTGGTTTGATAAGCATACGCTCGAACGCGCACGCCGAGTAATTCCGCTTGATAATGCGCCCTAACAAGCACTTGCAGCCGACCGCCGCAAGCGTTGCTTGCGGTTCCCTCGGCGCGTTCCGCCCTCGGCGGCGGCTGAAGTGCGGCGTTAGGGTGCACTAAGGGAGCGTCATGAGGCTTGGTGGCTGGTGGAGATCCTGGATTACGGGTTCGGTTATTTACGGAACGCTGATTGCCGTATACACCTGGAACACCTTTCCCACTCTCGGGACGCTGGAGCATGAGGCCGAGTTCATTACGCAGATGTCCCCCGAGGCGCAAGCTGTCCTTAAGGTTGAGCCACGGTTACGCCCCAAAGAACAAAGAACGGGCAAAGACAAATCCTTAATGAAGTTTGAAATCTATGGCGCTTCGCAACCAGACAAGGACATTGTTGCACTCAAGATGCCGAATGGACATATTTTCGAGGTTGCGTCTCATTTGACACGAGAGCAACAAAACCTTGTGGGGCCCGAGTACGTGCAAGTCCTTACCAAGGTATTGTCGAGCAAACGGGTCAGCGCTATTACCGACGCGTTCTTGATTTGGCTAGTACCCGTAGTCCTGCTATGTATGCTCGGTCTTGCGATGCGGTGGGTGTATCGAGGTTTTAGGCCATGAGCCAGTGCACCCTAAGCTTTAGCTGCTGCGGACGCGCCGTTCAGCGCAGCGCCATTCAATCGTCATTGGGGTTGGCCCGCCGCAGAGCAAAACGTTAGGCTCCGTCGAGAATGAGTGAGAGGTTTACTTACTCCCTTAGCGGGAGAGTGCTGCCTGAAAGAGCAGTCGTAAACCTACCGCTGACGGTAAAAATCTTGGCGTCCGGAAAAGGGCGCATGCCGGAAGACTGGGAACTGGTGGTGTCAGTTGTGAATTCGCAGATCGCTGCAACTCTCACGACTGGAACGAAGATTCAAGACGTTGAAGATATGCGTGAGCGTGCCGAAGTTGCGGTACGACACTGTGTTGATGCATTGGGCTTTCTTCTCGCCTGTGGCTACGACGTTGAATTAACCCAGGTCACGGCGCCAGAGATTCTTGGACATATCGTATTTGGTGTGGATGTGCAAGGCGTGCGGAGCGCAGAGCAATACACAGACGCTGAGATCCTTGCGCGTTTTCAAACAATCATGGCGCTGGGGCCCGACAAGCAGCCGTGGATTCGTCGTGCGCTTGTAGATTTTCGTGAGGCGATCCGCTCCTATGACGACACGCCGTTCTTTTCTTTTCGCACGATCGAGGATTTGCGGCAACGTTTCGTTTCTGGCGAGGACTCGGACGTCAGGCGAACCTGGGGTGAAATGGCCACAACACTTAGGGTATCGGACGACGTGAGAGAGTATGTTTGGAGGGAACTTCGGCCACTCGCGATATCCGTCCGCCACGGCAATCCGACGCGCGTTACTCGCGAATCGCGAACGAAAATGCTTCGAGTAGCCTGGGATTTGATTGACCGCTTTGTGACTAGCAAGCTACCGGAGCCTGACCCCTTGAAGCCGCGCACGGCTGACCAAGAACGTTAGGCAGCATCACCAACACGCGAGCGAAGTCACAAGGGCCTTGGCAACCGCGCGACTCCACATCACGAAACTTGCAGCCGCGCAGCGGCAATTGCGCGCCGCGATTCGTATGTATTTCGGCGGCGAGGACGAGCTTGCCGTCCACACAGTTGCAGCAGCCGCGTACCGCGTCCTCACCGATTTGAAGGCCGACCGCGGCATCGTCGAGGCCGCAAACGTTTACCTTACGTCGATCTTTTATGTCGTGCGTGACTACCGCCGTGGAACTCTACCTAAGCATCTTGAAAGTGATGCAGAGTTTATGGCGTGCGTGAAATCCATTGCAGAGCAATTGTCAATTGGGGCGGACACCAAGATCGAGGATGTTTCGGTCACGGTCTCGCCAAGTGCGGCACGAGAGTTCTGGCGGCAGCGCAGCAAGGTTGCAAACTTCCTCAAGCACGCTGACCGAGACGCCGAGGCATCCATCGCACTGGACGAGGTCGATAATCTTCTTCTGCTGATGCAGTGCTACGGGGCCTATACTGATCTCACGCGCGAAGAACTTGGAAACGAGGGGTTGGTGTTCCAGCTTTTCATAGGCACAAACCGGGAACCCAAAACCAACGGCACGACGCGGCGAGATGACATTATTCGCAAACTGGCAGCCGCGCCCGAAGCCGACAGGCTTCGCATGTGCTCGATTTTCATTATCGAGCTCAACAAAATGGACGCCGATGCGATTCGAACGCCCGAGGTGCTCCTTGCTCAAGCCTGAGCGCAACCACTCAACCAACCTCTACTTGATCAACCCGATCCTCTTCAATATCTCCGTATCCAGCTTGTATTCCTTCCACAAGTCCGCGCGTAGCTTGTCGCCGGGCCGGTAGTCCACGTCCACCCCCCGCGCGTCCATCGTCTTCGCGAACGCCGGGTCGTCGACGGCCGCCTTCGCAGCATCGTGGATGTACTTCACGGCCGAGGCCGGCGTCCCCTTGGGCGCGATGATCAGGTACCACACGCCGTTCACCACGTTCCAACCCGCTTCTTTGGCGGTCGGAACGTCGGGAAACGCCGGGTGGCGCTTTTCCTGGAATACGGCGAGGACGCGCATGCGCTTCCCCTCGACGAGCGGCTTCACCTCGCCGGGCTGCGCCACCACCGCCTCGATGTGCTTGCCGAGGAGCGCGGGCGAGGACTGCGCCCAGCCCGCGAAGGGGACCGGCGTCATCTTCGCGCCGGTGCGAAAGATGAATTCCTCGAGGTTGAGGTGGCTCGCGGTGCCTTCGCCCGGCGTGCCGACCCGCATTTTCCCCGGGTTCGCCTTGGCGTCGGCGACGAACTCCTGGATCGTCTTCCACGGCGCGTCTTCGGTCACCGCGAGCAGCGGGTAATACGCGACCAAGTTGATCACCGGGTCGTACTCGTCCGGAGTCTTGTAGCTCAGCTTCGGGTTCATCTGCGGAGCGATGACGAGCGACGACTGCGGCGTGAGGAGGATCGTGTAGCCGTCGGGCTTCGCCAGGATCAGGTCGGACACGCCCACGGCACCCCCGGCGCCCGGCTTGTTCACGACCGTGATGCCGCTGGGAAATTTCGGCTTCATCCCCTCGGCGACGACCCGCGTGACGATGTCGACGAGGCCCCCCGGAGGAAAGTTCGCGAGAAAAGTCACGTTACGGTCGGGGTACTGCGCGGCACAAGGCAATGCGGCGAGCGCAAGTAGCGCGGACAACGCGATGCGTGTCATGAGGTTTCCTCCGTTCAATCCGGCTTGATGCCACCGCGCTCCACCACCGCGGTCCACCGCTCGATCTCGGCCTTCATGAAGGCGCCGAACTCCTCCGGCGTCCCCGCGACGACGTCGAAGCCGATCTGCGTCATGCGCTCGCGGATTTCGGGCGAGCGCAGCGCGCGCACGGTGGCGTCGTTCAGCTTCGCCACCGCCTCGCGCGGAGTCTTCGCCGGCGCCGCAACCGCCTGCCAGGACGTGACCACCAGGTCCGGGTATCCCGCCTCCGCGGCGGAGGGCACATTGGGCAGCTGCGGGTGGCGCGCTTTCGCCGTCACCGCGAGCGCCTTCATCCTGCCGGCCTTGATGTAGCCGGTCACCGCACCCAGGTTCTGGAACGAGAAATCGACCTGATTGCCCATGATGTCGGTCTGGCACGCGGCGCCGCCCTTGTACGGCACGTGGATCGCGGCGAAATCCGCGCTCTGGCGAAACACTTCGCCCGTGAGGTGGTCCGACGAGCCGCTGCCGCTCGAGCAGTAGGCGAGGCGCCCGGGGTTCTTCTTCGCAAGCTCGACCAGCTCCTTCACCGAGTCCGGCGGCAGCGCCGGCTTCGCGATCAGCACGTTGGGCGTGGTCACCGCGAGCGTGATCGGCGCGAAGTCGCGCAGCGGCTGATAGCGCAGGTCCCTGAACAGGGCGGCGTTGATCGAGAACACGCCGATCGAGCCCACCAGGATGGTGTAGCCGTCCGCGTCGGACTTGGCGACGAACTCGGCGGCGATGGCGCCGTTCGCTCCCGGCCGGTTCTCGACCACGGCCGGCTGGTGGAGAAACTCCTGGAATTTCGAGCCGATCGCGCGGCCGACGATGTCCGACGACCCGCCCGCGACAAAGGGGATCACGATCCTGATCGGCTTGCCGGGATACTGCGCAGTGCACGGCAGTGCGGCGAGCGAGAGCAGCGCGAGCGAAGCGATGCGGAACATGAAACCTCCTCGAGCGGCTAAATGCGCGATTCCTGGTAGTCGAGGTCTTCCTCGATATGGTGCAGCACCTCGTCGCTGATCTGGTTTTCGCGCCACAACCGGATCAGCTCCTGCCGCTCGGCCTTCACCGCCGCGTCCCTCAGACGCCGCGCGTCGTCGGCGCCCGAGTGCCGCAGCACCAGGCCTTCGGGCACCGAGAGGGTGATTTTCTCGGCGAATTCGGCGCGGATGCGCTCGGCGAGCTCGTTCGGGATTCCGCTCTTCGCGGCCACGGCGTCGATGGCGGCGATCGCCGCCTTGCCGAGCGCCATTTGGGCGCGCTGCTGCTCCTCCTGCAGGCTCCAGTCCCGGCCCACCTTGAGCATGCGGATGAGAGGCTTCAGAGTCAGCCCCTGCAGGACGAGGGTCACCGCGATGACGACGAAGGTGAGAAAGATGATCAGGTCGCGCTCGGGAAAGGGGCCCCCGTCCTGGAGCGCCTGGGGCAGCGCGAGGGCGGCGGCGAGCGACACGATGCCGCGCATCCCGCACCAGCCCATGATGAACACTTCCCCCTCCCGGGGCGGCGCGACCTGCTCGCCGAGCATGGCCCTCAGCACGAGCGGCAGATAGGTGGCCGGGTAGACCCAGGCGAAGCGCACGAAGATCGCGACTGCGCTCACGAAAGTGCCGTAAAAAAAGAGCTCCCCCACCGAATAATCGGTGAGCCGCGCGACGATTCCCGAAAGCTGTATGCCGATGAGAATGAAGATCAGGGTGTTCAGCAGGAAAACGAGCAGGTTCCAAACCGAGCGCGCGATGATGCGCATCTCGGCCGAAACGATCTCCGGGGAGTAACGCCCGCGCACGATGCCCGCTGCGACCACGGCGAGAACGCCCGACACATGAACCGACTCGGCGAAGATATAGGCGACGTACGGGACCGCGAGCGTGGTCAAGACCTCGATGAACGCATCTCCGAGATAGCGGTGGATGAAAACGAACAGCTGCCCCATCAGGAAGCCGATCACGACGCCGCCGGCCGCAACGCCGACGAATTCCAGGCTCGCCTCCCAGAGCGAGAACGCGCCGGTGAGCACCGCCGCGACCGCGAACTTGTAGATCACCAGCCCCGAGGCATCGTTCACCAGGCTCTCGCCCTCGAGCACGGTGACCACGTTGCGCGGAATGTTGAGCCGCGAAAGAATGGCGGTTGCCGCAACCGCGTCGGGGGGAGAGACGATCGCCCCGAGCACGAAAGCAGCGGACCAGGGTATATCGGGAATGAGAACCTTCAGGGTCGCGCCGACGGCGAGCGTGGTCGCGATTACGAGCCCGATGGCGAGCAGCCCGATGGGGCGGATGTTCGCCTTGAACTCGTGCCAGGACGTGAGCAGGGCCGCCTGGTAGAGAATCGGCGGCAACACGAGCACGAGCAGGAACTGCGGGTCGAGTTCAAGCTGCGGCAGCCGCGGCACGAAGCCGAGCGCCCCGCCTCCGATCACGAGCGCGATCGGGTAGGGAAATTTGAAGTGCCGCGCCACCCATCCCAGCGCCACTGCGCACATCATCAAGAACAGGACCACTTGCAGCAGGGCCATGGCGTCCCCCCTCAGGAGCCGTCATTAAATCATGCCGGACGGCCGCATACCATGCCAAGAGCATACGCAGCCCGGATGCGGTAGTTTGACCGCTTCACCCTCGCTTGCTAGCCTAGCGCCCATGGAATTCCCGCGCGTCACGGTCGCGCCCTGAGCGGCGCGCAGGCGGCAATGCATCCCGGATTGTTCACGCGGACCACGGCGCTCGGACTGGCCGCTCTGGTGGTCGCCTCGGCCCTGGGCTACTGGGGCGTCAGCGCTTACCGCAAGGGCCAGCTGCACAGAGCGGTGACCGCGCTCGTTCAGGACTCCAGCGAGCGGCTTCAAGGGGCGCTCGCCGTGGAAACGGAAGCCGCGCATGACGACACCGCCCGGATGGTGCGGAGGCTCGACGACCAGGCGCAGGAAGTGGACAAGCACGTGATCGAGCTGCGCGGCATGAGCGCCTCCCCGAACCGGGCGCTGGTCGACGCGGCCGAAGAGTACATGCTCACCGTGAGGCAGATCCTGCGCAATCAAGCCGCGAGCCACCGCTATCGCATCCAGGTCTCGGCGAGCGAACGGGCGCTGCGCGATCACATGCGCGCGGCGAACCGGCGCTCGGGAAACTGGATCAAGGAGGCGGTGCGCGCCAAAGATCGCATGGAGAAGGAATATTTCGATTACCGGATCTCGGTCGATACCTTCGGCCGCCTGCTTGAGTCCTATCCCGCAACCCGGAAGAAGCTTGCGCTGCAGGTCGGCGCGGGCCTGCTCGTCGAGGAAGCCGTCACCGCCAACGCCCGCATGCGCGCGCTCGCCACTTCGAAGCGCGTCTCCGACGACGTGGAACGGGCGAGACAGCTCGCGGCCGTACGCTGAAGTTCAACAAGGAAGGACGAACATGAATTCCTCCGGAAAAGTGGCCATCGTCACGGGCGCGGGCAGCGGCATCGGGCGCTCGGTCGCCCTCGCCTTCCTCAAGGAGGGGTACCGCGTCGCGCTTGCCGGGCGGCGCAAGGAGCGCCTGGAGCAGACCGCGAAGGATTCCGGCGCAGGCGAGCGCGCGCTGGTCGTGCAAACCGACGTCACCGAGCCGGAGTCGGTGCAGGCCTTGTTCGCTGCGACGAAAGAGAAGTTCGGGCGTCTGGACGTGCTCTTCAACAACGCCGGGATCGGCACCCCGGGAAGCATCATGCTGGAGGATCTCGCGCTGGAACAGTGGCAGGCCGTGGTGAACACGAACCTCACCGGCATGTTCCTGTGCACGCAGGAAGCGTTCAAGATCATGAAGAGCCAGACCCCGCGCGGCGGGCGCATCATCAACAACGGCTCGATCTCGGCGCACGCGCCGCGGCCGAACTCCGCGCCCTACACCGCCACCAAGCACGCGGTGACGGGCCTCACCAAGTCGAGTGCGCTCGACGGCAGGAAGTACGACATCGCCTGCGGCCAGATCGACATCGGCAACGCGCGAACGCCGCTCGCCGCGCGAATGGCCGACGGCGTTCCTCAGGCGAACGGCGAGATCAGGCCGGAGCCGCTGATGGACGTGGACCACGTCGGCGCGGCGGTGCTGCACATGGCGAACCTGCCGCTCGAGACCAACGTCCAGTTCATGACCATCATGGCCACCAAGATGCCGTTCATCGGTCGCGGCTGAAACGATCCGCAATGAGCTCCACCGACCCGCGCGCGATCACCCTTTCCCCGGGCCTCGTGTCCACTTCGAGCGACGAGGTCGAGCGCGTGCTGAGCGCGCTGATGGCGCGACGCGAGCCGCTCGCCGCGCTCCTCGCCGGGGGCGCCGACTCCCGGTGGAAACTGCGCTTGGTCGACCCGATGAGACAGTACATCGTGGTCGAGACCTTGTCGGGCGGGAGCGCCATCCCGGCGCTGCTCGAGCACCAGCAGGTGACCTTCGTCGCCGAGTTCGGCGGGATGTACATCGAGTTCCCCGCCTGCGATCCGGTGCTCGTCACCGAGGAGGGGACGCGCGCGGTCCGCATGGGCTTCCCCAAGGTCACGGTGAGCCGCCAGCAGCGCGCGCATCCGCGCGCGCCGGTGCCGCAGGATCTTCCCTTGCACTGTGCGATTCCGGCCGGCGCCGGGGTGGCTCTGGAAGGACAGATCATGGACATCAGCGAAGGCGGCCTGGGACTCCTCGTTCGCGGCGCCTACCTCGTCCCGGCGCCGGGCACGCTCATCAAGGGTTGGCAAATCGAGCGCCCGAGGAAAGGCAGCCTGAGCGTCGATCTCGAGGTGCGCCACTGCCGGCCCCTCGCGCTCGCCGACGGCGCGAGCGCGCAGCGCTGGGGCTGCCAGTTCGTCGATCCCTCCGGTGAAGTGAAAGAGCTGATGCGGCTGTTTGCGAGCGAATAAGGCGCGCCGCGAAGGTTTGCACGCGGCCTGGCTTTTGAGACAATTGCGCCTTTTGCGCGCGCAGCGTCTCGCCGATCCGTGACCGAAAAAACAATACGCCGCGAAGACGCGCGCCTGCTGACCGGAGGCGGCCGTTACACCGCCGACTGGAACCTTCCCGGACAGCTTCAGGGCTTCTTTCTCCGCTCCGATCGCGCGCACGCCGATATCGCCTCGATCGACGCCGGAGCCGCGACCGCGCGCAACGGCGTCCACGTCGTTCTTACCGGCGCCGATTACGCGGCCTCGGGATGGAAATCGCTCCCCGGCGGCGTGAGTTATGACGGCGTGGGAGGCCAGAAGCAGAAAAAACCCTTCTGGCCCGCGCTCGCGCACAAGAAGGTGCACTACGTCGGCCAGCCCGTGGCCCTCGTGGTCGCTGAAAGCGCGGCGCTCGCCCAGGACGCCGCCGAGGAAATCGCGGTCGGGTATCGCGATCTTCCCGCCGTGATCGGTTTCGAGGCAGCCACGACCTCGGGTGCGCCGCAGCTGCACGAGCACATCGCCGGCAATCTCGCCTTCGAATACGAGACGGGCGACGCCGCCGCCGTGCAGGCCGCCTTCGCCGGGGCGGCCCTGAAAACGCGGCTCACGGTGCGCAGCCAGCGTCTCGTCGGCAATCCGATCGAGCCGCGCGCCTTCCTCGCGAGCTTCGATGCGGGCAGCGGGGTCTTCACCGTCCATTCGCCGAGCCAGGGCTTGAACGGCATGCGCGGATTCCTCGCCGCGGCGACCGGCCTCCCCGCAGAGAAGATCCGCGTCGTCACCGAGCTCGTGGGCGGGAGCTTCGGCATCCGCAGCTTCTCCTATGCCGAGCACGTCGCGGTGATGCTCGCCGCGCAAAGGCTCGGCCGCCCCGTGAAATGGGTGGCGACGCGCTCCGAGATCTTCCTTTCAGACAACCAGGGGCGCGGGCTCACGCTCGCCGGGGAGCTCGCGCTCGACCGCGACGGGAATTTCCTCGCGCTGCGCTTCGACGATTGCGCCGACCTCGGCGCCTACTCCACCCCCTTCGGCCCGCAAATCGGCTCGCGCAACATCACCATCACCATGGGCGGCGTGTACCGGATCCCGGCGATGCACGCGCGCACGCGCTGCGCCTATTCGAACGCCGTCCCGGTTTCGGCGTACCGCGGCGCCGGGCGCCCCGACATCGCCTGCGTGATCGAGCGCCTCGTCGATCGCGCGGCGGCCGAGCACGGCTTCGACCCGATCGCGCTGCGGCGGAAGAACTTCATTCCGCCGGATGCGATGCCCTACAGGACCGCGAACGGCACGACCTACGACTGCGGCGAGTTCGAGGCCGTCATGGACAAGGCTTTGCTGCTCGCCGACTGGAAGGGCTTTCCGGCCCGGCGCGAGCGCTCGCAGCGCGAAGGGAAGCTGCGCGGCATCGGCATCGCGACCTTCCTCGAGGCGAGCGCAGCGGGGGTTGCGCCCAAGGACCAGGCGTACGCGCGCTTCGACGCTTCGGGCATCCTGCACGTGAGCTGCGTGTCGCAGTCCACCGGCCAGGGCCACGAGACCGCGTTCGTGCGCATTCTTTGCGAAGGCCTCGGCCTCATTCACGAAAATGCGGGCGAGCGCATCCGCATCCACGAGGGCAACCTCGATCTCGCCGTCGTCGGCAACGGCACCGGCGGCTCGCGCTCGCTCTACGGCGCGGGGAGCGCGGTCAAGCTCCTCGCCGCAAAGCTGATCGAAACGGCGAAGCCGCTCGCCGCGGCGGAGCTCGGCGGCGAAGCCGAATACGCAAACGGACATTTCAGGATCGGCGGCAGGGCGATCGGCTTCTTCGAGCTGGCGAAAGAGCTCGCCGGACCCTCGCCGCACCCGATGGACTGTTTCTCCGAGGGCACATTCGGTGCCACCTTTCCGAACGGCTGCCACGTCGCCGAAGTGGAGATCGATCCCGAAACCGGCGTGGTCGAGGTCGTCAACTACGCCACCGTCGACGACATCGGCACCGTCGTCGACCACACGAGCGTCGAAGGCCAGGTGCACGGCGGCGTGCTGCAGGGCGTGGGGCAGGTGCTCGCCGAGCACGCGTTCTACGACTCCGACACCGGGCAGCTGCTCGCGGGCAGCTTCATGGACTACCCCATGCCGCGTGCCGACTGGATGCGCGCCATCCGCTGCGACGAGCACGCGGTGCCGACGAAGGCGAACGCGCTCGGCGCGAAGGGAGTCGGCGAATCGGGGACTTCAGGGGCGCTGGGCGCAACCATGAACGCGATTCTGAACGCCGTGCGATCCGAAGGCATCACGGACTTTGACATGCCGGTGACGCCCGATCGTCTCTGGCGCGCGCTGCGGGAGGCGGGTAACAAACGGGTGTAATTCCCGCGAAGGCGGGAGTTATCTCTCAACAGGGAATCCGGCTGCGCGCCATTCCGGCAGCCCGGCTTCGAGTCTGCGGGCTTTGATGCCTTTCTTGCGGAGCAGCGAAACCGCATCGTATGACATTAGGCAGTATGGGCCGCGGCAGTACGCGATGATTTCCCTGCGCTTGGGCAGCTCTCTCAGTCGCTTTTCGAGCTCATGAATCGGAATATTTACCGCGCCGGGCAAGTGGCCGGCAGAAAACTCCTCGGCTGGGCGCACGTCCAGAACTACCACGAGGCCCTTTTTCGCACGCTCTAGTACCTCCCCCGCCGGGACCGCTTCCATCTCATCGCGGTGTGCGAGCCAGGTGCGCAGGAGCCGTTCGACCTCGGCGACGCGGTGCTCGGATACCTCGCGCAGCGCCGACAGAAGCGCCGCGACGTCATTTCCTGCAATCGAGTAGAAGACACGCAAGCCCTCCTTGCGCGCAGAGACGAGGCCTGCCTGGCGCAAGGCCTGCAGGTGCTTGGACGTGTTGGCGACGGAGAGGCCGGTCAGCGCCGCTAGAGCATCCACGCTGCGCTCCCCCTGAGCCACGAACTCGAGGATCTGAAGGCGGCCGGCGCTGGCAAGCGCCAGGGCAACCCGGCCGATCGCTTCATAGAGCCGCGCTTTGCGCTCTGCGTCGGTTGACTTGGTCACGTCTATATTCTACTATTCAACTTACTAGTTGAATAGTGTACCCCGAATGAACCCTGTCGATTTGGAGCTGGCGCTGCGAGGCGGTGTGTTCCTCACCATCTTCGCGGCACTCGCGTTTTGGGAGCACGTGGCGCCTGCCCGGGCGTTGAGGTTATCACGCATCCAGCGCTGGCGGGCGAACCTCGGCCTCGCCCTCGTCAGCACTCTAGTGGTGCGCTTGATCGTACCCGGGTCAGCCATTGCGATAGCGGTCGTCGCCTCGAAAGAAGGCTGGGGGCTTTTCAATCGCCTGGAGCTTCCGGCTTGGAGCGCGATCCTTGCTGCAGTCGTGCTTCTCGATCTGATTGTCTATTTCCAGCACGTGCTGTTTCACTCGATACCGCTGCTCCTTCGCCTGCACTCGGTTCATCATGCCGACCCGGATTTCGACCTCACCACGGGCATTCGTTTCCATCCAATCGAGATCCTCATTTCAGCCCTTATCAAGCTCGCTGCAGTCGCGGCGCTCGGTGCGCCCGTTGTCGCAGTGCTCGCCTTCGAGCTGCTGCTCAACGCAACCGCGATGTTCAACCACGCCAACGTGTCGTTGCCCGCATGGCTCGAGCCTTGGGTGCGCCGCGTGCTCGTCACGCCCGATATGCACCGTATCCATCATTCCGTAGTCGAGGCGGAGAGAAACAGCAACTATGGTTTCTGTCTCTCGATCTGGGATCGGCTACTCGGCACATATACGCGGGCCCCGCGGGCCGAGCTCGACATTGGACTGTCGGCGTGGCGCGATCACCGAGTGATTGCGACCTTGACCGGCACGCTTGGCATGCCCTTCCGCCACGAGAGCGCCTAGCGAAAGCGCCACGCCCGCGAGCGAGTAGTCAGAGTTACACTATGCGCCATCGGACTCGGGCACGAGGAGCGCCCCATGAGCGTCACCCGCATCAAGAAGCACAAATCCGTGCGCGAGCAGGTCAGCGCGGAGGAATGGGCGAAGCGCATCGACCTCGCCGCGGCCTACCGCCTCGTCCATCTCTACGGGATGGACGAGATGATCGCGAACCACATCTCGACGCGCGTGCCGGGCGAGGACGACGCTTTCCTCATCAATCCCTACGGCATGCTCTACGAGCAGATGCACGCCTCGTGCTTCGTCAAGCTCGACCTCGACGGCAAGATCCTGTTCAACCCGACCGAGTACGACATCAACAAGGCAGGCTTCATCATCCACAGCGCCATCCACCGCGCGCGGCACGAGGTGGACTGCGTCATCCATACGCATACGATCGCAGGGATGGCGGTGTCGGCGATGAAGGCCGGGCTGATGCCGTTCGCCCAGACTGCGATGCGCTTCATCGACATCGGCTACCACGACTACGAAGGGGTCGCGATCAACCTGGACGAGCAGGAGCGCCTGGTGCGCGACCTGGGCAACCGCGAGGCGATGATCCTCAGGAATCACGGCCTCTTGGTCGTCGGCGCGAGCATCCCGCAGGCGTTCGACAACATCTTCCGCCTGGAGCGCGCCTGCCAGCTACAGGTGACGACGCTCGCCTGCAACACCGAGATCTCGCTCCCGCCGCGCAAGGTCATCGAGGACGCATCGCACCTGTACCAGCCCGGGGTGCGGCGCAAGCTGGGCATCCTCGAATGGCCGGCGCTGATCCGGAAGCTCGACGCCATCGATCCGTCGTACCGCGAGTAAGGCTCAACCAGAGGAGGCCGTCATGACAGGACTATCCGCGCTGTGGCTCCCGATCCTGCTGTCGTCGGTGATCGTCTTCGTCGCGAGCACCGTGATCCACATGGCCTTGCCCTGGTGGCACAAAGGCGACTACCCCAAGGTGCCGGACGAGGACAAGCTGAGGGACGCGCTGCGCCCGCTCGCCGTGCCGCCGGGCGACTACGTGGTCCCCCGCCCCGCGAACATGCAGGAGATGCGTTCGCCGGAATTTTCCGAAAAAATGAAAAAAGGCCCGGTGATGGTGCTGACGGTGATACCGAACGGGCCTCCTTCGATGACGAAAAACCTCGTGCTCTGGTTTCTCTACTGCGCGGTCGTCGGCCTCTTCGCCGCCTACATTGCGGGGCGCGCCCTGCCCGCCGGCACGCCCTACCTTCGCGTATTCCAGCTCGTCGGCGCCACGGCGTTCATCGGATACGCGGCCGCGCTCTGGCAGATGTCGATCTGGTACCACCGCGCCTGGAGCACCACGATCAAGGCGACCATCGACGGATTGGCCTACGCGCTCCTGACCGCGGGCACGTTCGGTTGGCTGTGGCCGCGCTAGCGCGCGCCCGGGTTCAAGCCGATGGCGGCGGCCGGCGGTCGCGGCGCCGGTCCAGCCACCACGCGAGCAGCGGCAGCAGCGCCAATCCTCCCGGAAGGAGGAGGAGCGCGACGTAGGGACCCATTCCCGACAGGCGCTTCAGGTGCTCGACGAGCTCGCGCTTGTCCTCCGGCGTCCAGCGCCCGCCGTTCCGCGGCTTCATCAGGAGCGGCATCATCTTCTGCGTGCGCGCGAGCTCCTCGCCGAGGAACTTCTTTTCACGCTCAACCATCCCGAGGAAGCGCCGCAGGGGCATGCCTAGCGCCAGAACTCTCTCGTCGCGATTCTCGCGCCCTCGGCCATCGCCGCCATCTTCGCCCACACCACGTCCGGATCCACCGCCGCCTGGCCGACCCAGGTGCCGTAGCCGCAATCGCTTCCGGCGATGACGTTCTCGCGTCCGACGAGCTTCGCGTAGCGGCCGATGCGCTGCGCGACGAGCTCGGGATGCTCGATGAAGTTGGTCTTCGATTCGAGAACGCCCGGGATCAATACCTTGCCTTCCGGAAGCTTGACGGTCTCGAACAGCTTCCACTCGTGCGCGTGGCGCGGGTTGGCTGCCTCGAAGGATATCGCCGCCGGCCGCGCGAGGAACACGATGTCGATGATCCGTTCGAGCGGCACGTCGCAGTGGTGGGGGCCCTCGTAGTTGCCCCAGCACAGGTGCATTCGCAGCCGGTCCGGCGGGATGTTCGCGAGCGCATGGTTGAGCGTTTCGACGTGCAGCCGCGCCTTCTTGCGGAATTCTTCCAGCGACAGGCTCGCGTACTGGATGTGCCGGCCCATGGCGAGATCCGGGCAGTCGATCTGCAGGATGATCCCCGCCTTCGCCACCGTTTCGTACTCGTGGCGCATCGCGTCCGCGATGGCGAAGAGGTAGGACTCCTGGCTCGGATAGTGGTCGTTCCTGAAGAACAGCCCGATCACACCGGGGGAGGCCGCGCTCATGAACATTTCCTCGGTCTTCACCTTGGACGCGGCCGCTTTCAAGTTGTCGACGTCGTCCCGCGCCGCCTGCGCGTCGCGCACGCCGATCGGCGCATTGCACCCCGGGGTTTTCCTGCGCGAGCGGCCGGGGTCGCCGAACACGCGCTTGGCGAGGTTCGGAAATTCGGTGAGGTCCTGGTAGACGAAGGTGTTGCCCGTGCCGCCGAATCCGCTGAGGCGGTCCTTGACGTAGGTGGCATAGCTGGGCTTCGACAGCTCGCCGTCGTTGACGATGTCGACGCCCGCTCCGGCCTGCTTGTGCACCACGTCTTCCACCGCGGAGCGGATGCGCGCGCCGAGCGCCTTTTCATCGACCGGCACGCCCTCCTCCTTGGCGTACATCATGCGCACGAGGTCATCCGGCCGCGGCAGGCTGCCGGTATGCGTTGTGAGGAAGCGTTCGGTGCTGCGCTTCACGACGCGGTGGGCTGCAGGATGACTTTGCCTATTCCAGCGCGTGCGTCGACGAGGCGGTGCGCCTGCGCCGCTTCGGCGAGCGGCAGGATGCGGTCGATGAGCACGCGGTAGCGGCCTTCGGCCGCCGCGCGCAGACCGATCTCCACGTCGGCGGGCATGATCCGCCCGAACGAGCCGATGATCGTGTTCTGGTTCAGATAGAGCTGCTTCACGTCGAGCGGGACGGTGCCGCCGCCGTGGCCGCCCGCGGTGATGAGGCGGCCCCCGCGCGCGAGCGCGGCGAAGGCCCCGGGAAAGAGATCGGGGTCGCCGATGTTCTCGAACACCACGTCGACGCCGCGCTTCTCCGTGATGCGCATCGCCTCCCCCGTCAGGTTCTGCGCGCGGTAATTGATCCCGGCGTCCGCGCCGAGCGCAACGGCCGCCTTGACGCGCTCGTCGGCGCCGGCCGCGGCGATGACTTTCGCGCCCAGGTATTTCGCGACCTGGATCCCGGCGCTGCCCAGGCCCCCCGATGCGCCCATCACGAGGACCCAGTCGCCGGATTTCAGTCCCGCGATGTCGCGCAGCATGCTGAAGGCGACCGGCGCGTGGCGCGCGACCACCGTCGCGACCGTGAAATCGACGCCGTCGGGAATCGGATGCGTGCACGCGACCGGGACTTTCACGTACTGCGCATACCCGCCCCAGACGTGCAGGCCGAGTATGACCGGAAACGAGTTCGCGGCCGGCGGACGCACGAACTGCAGCGTCACGACGCGATCGCCGCGTTTGCGCGCAGTGACGTCGGGTCCGACCGCTGCGACGACGCCGGACGGATCGACGCCGAGCACGTGCGGGAGCTTGACCGGCACCGCGTACGCGCCGCCCCGCACGACGAGGTCGAGCGTGCGGTTCACCGACACCGCGCGGACCTCGATGAGCACCTCGCCCGCCTCCGGCACGGGCGTCGGCACTTCTTCGATGCGCATCACCTCGGGCGCCCCGAATTCGCGGATGACGACGGCCTTCATGACGCTACGGGATCGCGTGGGTGATGAATTCCTGCGGCACCGCTTCGCCCCACTGGGAGCGCAATCCTTCCTCGGCCGGAAGGAGCTTGGGGCGATGGCGCGCGTTGAGCACGTCGGTATCGGTCCAGTGCTCGTGCACCCGGCCCCAGGGATCCTTCCAGTAGTCGTAAATCTGGCTGCCGAGGACGTGGCGCCCGATGCCCCACACGTGCTGGTACTTGCCGGTCTCCCTCAGGTGCTCGTGGCCGAGCATGACGTCGTCGATGGTCTGCACCTCGAAGGAGAGGTGATTCAGCCCCGTCCTCGGCCCTTCGAGGCACAGGAAAACGTGGTGATCGACGAAGGTCTTGCCGCGGTCGCAGCGGTTGAACGAGGCGATGATGTTGTCCTTCGCGCCGGCATAGACGTCGTCCGAGCGGAGAAAGCCGAACATCTCGCGATACCACTTGATTCTCTCTTTTGCGTTCTGCGTCATGATGACGCCGTGGGCGATGCGCTTCACCTGCGAGGGCCCGCGCGGAAGGCGCATCAGCTCCCCGGCGCGCCGCAGTTTCTTGTCGCCCCAGTTGAGCACGTTCTTGCGCGTCGGCAGGCGCTTGAGCTTCTTCATCCCGAAAATCACTTCCATCTGGTAGCCGTGCGGATCGTTGATGCGCACGCGCTTGCCGCCGCCCGGCTCGTCGAGGTTCTCGATGCCGGAAGCGCCGGGCGCCCTTGCAAGCTTCTTGAGGCCGCTCTCGCTCTCGACGTAGAAGGCGAGGCCGATGAATTTCGACGGCCCGAGATGGGTCACGTGCAAATGGTGGGCGGGATCGGTGCCGCGCATGTAGAGGGCGTTCGGGGTCCGCTCGGAGCGGACCATGCCGAAGTGGGTGAGGAACTCCTCGGCTTCATCGAGGCTGGGCGACTGCAGGCGTCCATAGGCAAGGTCCGTGACTTTCACGAAAGGCATCGGCGTCCTCCTCTTTCAGGCATCCTCATGCAAATACTAGCACCTCATCCGAGGTAGGCTCTGCGGATGTCGGCTTGAGCGAGAAGCTCCGCAGGCCTGCCTTCGGCGGCGATGCGGCCCTCTTCGAGCACGTAGGCGCGCGCGGCGATCTCGAGCGCGAGGGCCGCGTTCTGCTCGACGAGCAGCACGGCGACGCCGCCCGCGTTGATCTCCTTGATCACGCTGAACACGGCGAGCACCACCGCAGGGGCGAGGCCGAGCGAGGGCTCATCGAGCAGGAGCAGGCGCGGCTGCGCCATGAGGGCACGCCCGATCGCGAGCATCTGCTGCTGGCCGCCGGAGAGCGTGCCCGCCGGCTGCTCGAGCCGCTCGCGCAGGATGGGAAAGACATCGCAGACCCGTTCGAGCGATTCGGCGCGCCGCGCGCGCGCCGCGCGCCGGTAGCTGCCGAGCTCGAGGTTCTCGCGCACGCTCATGCCGGCAAAGAGCCGGCGCCCCTCGGGGACGATGGCGATGCCTTCGCCGCAAAACGCGTGCCGCGGCAGCCGCGTGAGATCCCGGCCGTCCAAGCGCAGGGCACCGGTTTCTATGGAGTGCAGTCCTGCGATCGCATTGATGAGCGTCGTCTTTCCCGCGCCGTTCGGCCCGACCACGCACGCAAGCTCGCCCGCGCCGACTCTGATCGACACCTCCGAGATTGCCGGCGCGGCTCCGTAGGAAACGCGGATCCGCTCGGCCTCAAACACGGGGCTTCCCGAGGTAGGTGGTGACCACGTCCGGCGATCGCATCACCGCGCGCGGATCGCCCTCGGCGATGACGCGGCCGTAGCTCAGCACGACGATGCGGTCGGTCAGCTCCATCACGGCGCGGATGACGTGCTCGACGAAGACGATGGTCGCTCCTCGCGCGCGGATCTCGCGGATCAGGCGGATCGCGTCGTCGATCTCGGCGTGAGTGAGGCCGGAGAACACTTCGTCGAGAAGGAGCAGGTTCGGGCGCGAAGCGAGCGCGCGGGCCAGCTCGAGGAATTTTCTCTGATGCAGGTTGAGCTCCCCGGGCAGCGACATCGCCCTCGCGGCAAGGCCGGTGAACGCGAGCCAGCGGCGCGCCTCGCGTTCCGCGTCCGCGCGCGTCTGCGCGTCGCGGCCGAACATGGCGGGCAGAGCCACGTTCTCGAGCACCGAGAGATGAGCGAAAGGCCGCGGGATCTGATAGGTGCGCGCGATGCCGGTGCGCGCGATGCGATGCGCCTGCAGGGCCGCGAGGTCGCGCCCCTCGAAGAGGATGCGTCCCGAGTCGGGACGGAAATGCCCGCTCACCACGTTGATCAGCGTCGATTTCCCGGAGCCGTTCGGCCCCACCAGCCCCAGGATCTCGCCGCGCCGCACCTCGAGATCGACCCCGGCGAGCGCCCGCACGCCGCGGAAAGCCTTGCTCAGCCCGCGCGCCTCGAGCAGGGGCTGGCCTTCCGATTTTTCCGGCCCGGCGGCGCTCGGCGCGGGAAGATCGGCGGTATCGATCGCGGGGGTCACCGAAACCCGCCGGCGCTTCAGCGCGCCGATGAGCTCGCCGAAGATGCCTTCGGGCAGAAAGAGGATGACGAGGATCAGGATCACCCCGACCGCGGCGCGTCCCGCGACCGCGTAGTCGCCCGCGGTGAACGCGTAGAGCAGGGCGGTGACGGCCGCAGCGCCGACCGCGGGTCCGAACCAGTGGCGCGAGCCGCCGAGCACGCTCATCAGCACGACGTTGAGGGGCACGGCGATCGAGAATGTCTCGCCCACGGTCACGTAGGAGATGAACATGGCCTGGATGCCGCCCGCGACGCCGGCGAGCCCGCAGGACAGGCCCAATGCGGCGAGCTTGTAGCGGTAAGTCGCCACGCCCAGCACCTCGGCTACATCCTCGTCGTCGTGGATGGCGAAGAGGCCCGTGCCGAACCTGGAGCGCTGGATCTCGCGGGCGATCCACAGCGTGGTGAGCGCCAGCGCGAGCCCGAGCAGATAAAAAGTGGAAGAGGGCGAAGGCCCGATCGCGGGCAGCGGCACCGCGCTCAAGTAAAGCCCGGGCCCGCCGTCTATGGGCGTGTTGAGCACGACCGTCGCGAGCACGAAAGTCACCGCGAGCGTGAGCAGGGCGAAGAGCTCGCCGCGCAGCCGCGGGAGGCGGAACACCACCGCGCCCAGCGCGATCCCGAAAACGGCGGCGACGAGCGCTGCCGCGGGCAGCGTCCACAGGAACGGAACGCCGGCCTTGGTCGCGAGCGTCGCGGTCGTATACATGCCCGCGCCGAAGAACGCGCCGTGGCCGAAGGAGAAATAGCCCGAGTAGCCGGAGAGAATGTTCCACGAGACCGCAAGCACGATCCAGTGGAACACGAGATAGAGAAACGATTCGTAGAACGCAGGCGGTCCGAAGAAAGGCACGGCCGAGAGACCGATCCCCGCTGCGGCGAAGCCGGTCAGCGCGCGAGCGCGCATCGCTAGATTCTCCCCGGCCGCGCGAGCAGCACGACGATGAGGAGCGAGAAGGACACGAGCGGCGCCCACGCCGGCGCGGTAAACGCCATGGTCAGCGCCTCCGACGCGCCGATCACGATTCCCGCGACGAGCGGCCCGAGCGGATTACCCAGCCCGCCGAGCATCACCGCAGCGAACACGACGCCGAGCCAGGCGTAAATCTGTCCGGGCGCGAGCGTGTAGCTGAGCGCGAGGCACAGGCCTGCAACGCCGGCAAAGGCCGCGCAGAGGCCCGAGAGGAGGAGCGAGAGGCCGCGCACATCGACGCCGAATGCGGCGGCGATGGGCGCATCCTCGGCGATTGCGCGCATGGCCTTCCCCGTATACGTGTGGCGCAGCCACGCCCAGACGGCGAGCGACAGCGCGAGCGCCATCGCCAGAGTCAGGAGCTCGGGGAGCGCCGCATAGAGCGGGCCGACACGGAATTTCACCTCGCCGTACGCGGATTCCATGCGGCGGAAGTCGGCGGTCCAGATCCACTGGATCAGCGCTTCGATGATGGCGGTGAGCCCGAAGGTTACGAGCAGCGAGTTGAAAGCGCTCACCGAGAAGCGCGCGAGCAGCCAGTGCATGAGCGCGCCGAGCGCGAAAAAGCACGGCACGATGACGGCGAGCGTGGCGAGCGGGTTCATGCCGGCGCCCGCGAGCTGATAGGTGAGATAGGCACCCAGAAACGCGAGCGCGAAATGCGCCAAGTTGATCTGGCGCAGCATTCCCCAGGAAAGGCTAAGGCCTAAGCCGAGCAGCCCGTACAGCGCCCCGATGAAAAGGCCGGACAGCAGCGACTGGCCGAGGAGCGTGAGGCTCGGCAGGGCCATTGCTCTGCCGCTGGATCAGGGGGTGATCAGGCGCGCGCCCGGCGCGGCGAATTCCTTCGGCCAGACGATGACCCACTTGCCTCTCTGGTTCTGCTTCACCTTGTACAGATCGGTGCCGTAGATGTAGTTGAAGGGCCCGTCCCAGCGCAATCTGCCCACGATCGCGTCCACGGGGTTTCTCTTCAGCCACTGGGCGATCGCCTTGTCGTCGAGGCTCCTCGCTCCCGTGACCGCCGCCTCGAGCGTCTGCCAGGAGGAATACGAAATGGCCGCCTGATTCTCGACCGAGGTGTCAGGCAATCCGGCCTTCGCGCCGCGCTCGTGATACAGCCGGATGAACTCGACCGCGACGGGATTGTCGGTGAACGGCGGGTGCTCCTCGAACGTGGTCGCCGCGAGCGCGTTTTCCCCGCCGGGCGCCTTCAAGAGCGGCCCGGGCGCGGGGAACAGGTGGAAGTGCAGCGGCGGCATGTAGTCGATCTTGCGCATCGCATCGATCAACAGATTGCCCTCCAGCCCGAGGCCGCCGACCCACACGAAATCGGGTTTCGCGTCTTTCAGCCGCGCGGCGATCGGACCGAAGTCGCGGTTGCCGAAGTCCCATTCGAGAAAAGCGGCTTCGCGAAGTCCGCGCTTCTTTGCCGCCTCGCGCGCGCCCAGGGAAATGAAATGCACCGAAGGGAATTTGCTGGTGACGACTGCCACCGACTTCGGCGCCTTCTCGGACGCCGCGAGCGCGTCGAAAACGAGCTTGGGTATCGTGTTGTCCGGATCGCCCGCCAGCCCGCCGGCAGGAAATTGCATCTCGTATTTCGCGAGGCTCGGCGTGCCGAAGGTATGGTGGATGAGCGCCTTGTTGTAGCGCTGCGCGACGCCCATCGCCGAGAGGATGTTCGCCGTCGCGTAGGGACCGATGATCAGGTCGACCTTGTCGACGGTGACGAGCTGCTCGTAGAGCGTGCGCGCGAGGTCGGGCCGCGACTGGTCGTCCTTGAGCACCCACTCCACGGGGCGGCCGAGCAGGCCCTCTTTCCGGTTGAGCTGCTCGACATAGATCTCGCCCACGATCTTGTGGACGAGCCCGGTCGCGGCGAGCGGCCCGGTGAGCGCGAGCGTGCTTCCGATTCGGACCGGCGGACCCGAAGGCGCCGCGAGCGCGCTCTGCGTCGCCAGCGCCAGGGCGACCAATGCGCCCAATACCGCGCGAAGCGATTGATTTACTCCCGGCATGGTCTCCCCTCCTCTGTGCCGCGGGTCCGGGCTTCGAGCCGGCCCGCTCGGATTCAGCGGCGAACGCGCTTCATGATACATCAACACGGCCAGCGGCCATCCGCACCACGCTCGAACCTTGCGGGGTTTATCCGGGCGGCCTCTCGTTGAGGAGCACCCAGTAGATGCCGAGCTGACCGACCGCTGCGGCAAAGGCCGAGAACTCTACCGGCTTGCGCACGTAGCTGTTCGCGCCGAGCTCGTAGCTTCTCAGCATGTCTTCGTCCTCGCTCGAGGACGTGAGAACGACGACGGGGATGGCTCTCGTGCGCGGATCGGCGCGCATGCGCTTGAGCACGTCGAATCCGCTCAGCTTCGGAAGCTTGAGGTCGAGCATCACCACTGCGGGCATCTGCGTCGGATCGCGCTCGGCGTATTTGCCGCCGCAGAAGAGGAAATCGATCGCTTCGCTGCCGTCGCGGGCGACGATGACATCGTTCGCGAGATTGGCCTTGCGCAGCGCACGCAGCGTGAATTCCTCGTCGGTCGAATTGTCCTCGACGAGGAGAATGGTCTTCTCTCTGATGGCGGCTTCCCAAGAAGTGGCCTGCCCTCGGGCGAAGCCGGTCGAACCCAGGAAGTCAGCCTAACAACGCCCGGGCGCCAGGCCAATCGGGCATGCCCTGATAGGCGCTGAGAGAAAACCTTAGACCGTCGGCTTCACCGCCGTTCCGACTTCCTCTCCTCGAGCGCCTGTCTGATGCGTCGCTCGATGTCTTCATCCTGCGGGGGGTCGGCATGGAATTTCTCGGGGTCCACCCGGTATCGCGACATGGTATCCGGGTCGGCCGCGCGCGATGCTTCGGCGTGCCGTCGTCTCTCCGCCCGGACGGCAAGGAAATTCTTGGCCATCTTTCGCAGGATGTACAGTCCGATCAGGCCGAAGGCCGCGATGACGGCGACGGCCGTCCAGGTCCAGAAGGAATCGCAGGCCGGCGCGGCCGCCGGCGCCTGAGCGCACCAGCTCGCGTAAGCCCACAATGCCTTGAGCTGTCGTATCGTTTCCATCGCGCACCGAGTCTACGCAATGCCGTCCGCCCCTACAAGGAGAGGAGCCGCAGCTAAGCGGCCCCGCTCCACAGCGATTGGAACTGCGACGCGACGACCTGCTCGTACGCGGGCGTCCCCGACAGGAGCCCCGTCGCCCGCGCAAAGGCGTTGAGGGAGTCGACCGCTTCCCTGGAAATCGTGGGGTCGTAGTACGGCGCGTCGCGCCGGACGAGCTCGGGGATGAGCGCGAGCTCCGCCGCGGGGAAAAGCCTTTTTGCCGCATCGGCGGCAAGCGAAGGATCATTCTTCAGTGCGCGCTGCGCGCGCACCACGGCGCGGATCGCTGCAGCTACCGCGTCCGGTCTTTCATCGATCGTCTCTTGCGTGGTCACGAGCGCAGAAAAAGTATAGTGCTGCGCATTCTTGGGCCCGTCGCCGCGGCGCGCGTCGATCACGAGCGCGCCGATGCCGCTGCGCAAGGCGATTTCCGCGGCCATGCCGTTCGCCCAGAAGCCGTCCACCGCGCCGTTTTCGAGCGCGCGGGCCGCCGCGAGGCCGAAGGACACGCCTGCGGTCGACGGCACGGGGGCGATGCTCACCTCGCGCTCCGGGTCGATTCCGGAATCGAAGAGCATGCGCTTCAAGCCGTCCGCGGGTCCGGGCGCCGCGCCGATGCGAAGCCCTTTCAGGGCGCGCAGGTCGCCGCGCCCGACTCCGAGGTCCCGGCGCACGACGAGGAACCAGTACATGTTCTGCGAGAGCGCGCACAGCAGCCTGCAGCCCGCCCAGTCGCGGAAAGCGTAGAGCGCTGCGTGCGCTGCGCCGCCGACGAAGTCGAGCCGGCCTTCGCGCAAGGCTTCATAGGTCTTCGTGACCGGAAAGAGAAGCTCGATCGTCGTCTCCAGCCCCTCTTTGAGGAAGTAGCCGAGCTCGAGTGCGGCGATCGCCGGAAAATACGACGGCGAGACCATGTCTGGGATGGCGATGCGAAGCGGCAAGAAGCTCTCCCGGAGGAGCGTTTCCGGAGACTTTACACCGGGAGCGCGCGTCGGCCGCAGCGCCACGCTCGCGGCGGCGGCTATTTCTCGGGGGGCCTGCCGTAGTTCTGCGCGAGATAGCTCGCAATGGCTTCGACATCTTCCTTGGCGATCGGCGCACCGAAGACGTTGATCATCTTGTTCACCGACGCCGTCCAGCCGGCGTTGTCGAGAAAGCGCGAGTTCATTCGGATGTAGTCGAGGCTGTGGCAAGCGACGCATTGCATGGCTTTGTCCTTGCCCGGTGCGTCTTTCAGCTGCAGCTTCGATTCCTGCGCGAAGGCGCCGGCGGCAAGCACTATGGACAGCGCGGCCAATGCGGCTCTCATCGGCGTTCCGCTCATACGACCTCCAAATACAGCCGCTGAATTACGTTGTGGTGGTAACCCGCAGGATTGTGAATCAGCTGCTCGACCTGCGTCTCGCCCGAACGGGCGGTCGCACGCGCCATCACGACGAGCGCTCCGCGCTCGCGACTGGGCGCGGTAAACGCGAACTCTCTGAACGAAAAACGGCCCAAATCCTTGCCGAGTTTCGCTCGCTGCCAGCTCGCGCCCAGGTCGTTCGAGACTTCGACTCGATCGATGCCGGAGCCGCCGTCGAATGCAATGCCTTTCACGTCTATCGGCTTGCCCTGCGGAATCTGCCGGCCGTTTCTCAGCGACGTGATCAGTGAATTCACCACCATCGTCGTGATCGGCTCGTTCGCCTCCTTTACTTGCGACTTGAAGCTGGGCGTCTTGAACCGGCCGCGCGGCAGCCGATAGGCGGTGCTCATCCAGAAATTGCCCTCCGGCTTGGAAACCAACTTCACGCTGACCAGCTGCTTTACCCAGTATGTACCGGTCCAGCCGGGCACGATGAGCCGCGCGGGGAAGCCGTTCCAGTGCGGCAGCGGCTTGCCGTTCATCTCGAAAGCAATCAGCGTGTTTTCGTCCATCGCGACTTCAACCGGGATCGATTTCACGAAATCGGGCGTCTTGTCCATCGCGCCGTGGTCGGCACCGTCAAACACCACTTCGAGCGCGTCGCCCTTGACGCCAGCCTTTCCGAGAACGTCTTTAAGTCGCACGCCATGCCACACGGCGTTGCCCATCGCGCCCACGCCCCATTCGACCCCTGCGACGTGAGGCTCAAACAAGCCTCTGCGATTTCCCGAGCACTGGCACACCGCCGTGATTTGAGCCGGCTTGAAATCTCTTTTTAATTGAGCGAGGGTGAATTTCAGCTCACGCTCGGCGCTCTCGCCTCCGACCGCGAGCTGCCATTCGGCCGCCTTTACTACGGGGATCGCCGCGAGGTGGTAGCGAACGAAGAACGCGTCATTCCGCGTGATCGCAGTGCGGAAATACTCGATGGGGGTCTCGAAATTGGGCGGCCGGTAGGTCTTCTTGATGAGCGGCAGCTTGCCGGGCAGCGCGTACAGAACGTGCTCTGCAAGCGTGCCGTCGGGAAGCTCGGCGTAACCGAGCGCGGCGGTGCTGCCGAGCTCGAGTGCAAGGGAGCGCGAGGCGCCCAGAGATACGAGCGCGGTCAAGGCGCCGGCGCCGGCGAGCAGGCTGCGGCGGGACTCGCTATGCATCTTCTTTCCCATGGGTTCCCCCTGCGAATGCCGGCTTGGCGCCGACCAGGCTATATTAGCGTTAACTAATGTACCGGGCGCGCCTCGAGCATGTCCCGCAGGCTGAGGCTCGCGTAGGTCAGACGGGAATCCCGTTTTTTCGGCTTATCTCTTCAGCGGTTTATAGCGGATTCGCCGGGGCTTGGCCGCCTCCTCGCCCAGCCGCTTCACCTTGTCGGCTTCGTACTCCTGGTAGTTTCCGGCGAAGAAAGTCGCCTTCGAATCGCCTTCGAAGGCGAGGATGTGCGTGGCGATCCGGTCGAGGAACCAGCGGTCGTGGCTGATGACGAGCACGCAGCCGGCGAATTCGATGAGCGCTTCCTCGAGCGCCCGCAGGGTTTCCACGTCCAGGTCGTTCGAGGGCTCGTCCAGCAGAAGGACGTTCCCTCCGGCGAGCATCGTCTTCGCGAGGTGAACCCGCCCGCGCTCGCCGCCGGAGAGCGTGCCCAGCTTCTTCTGCTGGTCGGCCCCCCTGATGTTGAACCGGCCGAGGTAGGCGCGCGAAGGCATCTCGAACTTGCCCACGGTGAGGATGTCCGCGCCGGCCGAGATGAATTCCCATACCGTCTTGTCGGCGTCGAGCGCTTCGCGCGACTGGTCCACGTGGGCCATCTTCACCGTCGGCCCGATGACAATCGCGCCCTTGTCCGCTTTTTCCTTGCCGGTGATCATGCGAAACAGCGTCGATTTCCCGGCGCCGTTCGGCCCGATGATGCCGACGATCGCACCGGGCGGCACACCGAAGGAGAGATCGTCGATGAGGAGGCGCTCGCCGTAGCCCTTGGAGACGCCCTTGAGCTCGATCACGGAATCGCCGAGGCGATCAGCGACCGGGATGAAAATTTCCTGGGTTTCGTTGCGCTTCTGGTATTCGTGGGAGGACAGTTCCTCGAAGCGCGCCAGCCGCGCCTTCGACTTCGCCTGGCGGCCCTTGGGGTTCTGCCGCACCCATTCGAGCTCCTTCTGCATCGACTTGATGCGCGCCTGCTCCTGCTTCTCCTCCACCTCCAGGCGCTTTTCCTTCTGCTCGAGCCAGGAGGAGTAGTTGCCCTCCCAGGGTATGCCGTAGCCGCGGTCGAGCTCTAGGATCCACTGGGCCGCGTTGTCGAGGAAGTAGCGGTCGTGCGTCACCGCGACCACCGTGCCCGGGAATCTCCGCAGAAACTGCTCGAGCCACTCGACGCTCTCCGCGTCGAGGTGGTTGGTGGGCTCGTCGAGCAGCAGGATGTCGGGCTTCGAGAGCAGCAGCCGGCACAGCGCGACGCGGCGCTTCTCGCCGCCCGAGAGCGGGGCGATCCTAGCGTCCCACGCCGGCAGGCGCAGCGCGTCGGCGGCAACCTCCATTTGCAGGTCCGTGCTGTCCGCGTGAATGGCGTTGACGATCGCTTCGAGCTTAGCCTGCTCTGCGGCGAGCTTGTCGAAATCGGCATCGGGGTCCGCGTACGCCGCGTAGATCTCGTCGAGGCGCTTCTTCGCCGCAAGCGTTTCGCCGAGACCCTCCTCAACCGCCTCGCGCACGGTCTTTTCCGGGTCGAGTTGCGGCTCCTGCGGCAGGAAGCCGATCTTCATGTTCGGCAGGGCGGTCACCTCGCCCTCGAAATTCGTCTCGACCCCGGCCATGATCTTAAGAAGCGTGGATTTCCCGGAGCCGTTCAGGCCGAGCACGCCGATCTTCGCGCCGGGAAAGAAATTGAGAGAGATGTTCTTGAGGATCTCGCGCTTCAGGGGCACGAGCTTGCCGACCCGGCGCAGGGTGTAGACGTATTGAGCCATGGCGCTTTTCGGAAAGGGCGAACTTTACCGCGCCCGCGCAGGCGCCGCTCGCAGCGCTCGGCGGCTAGGGTTTGAGCGGCAGGGCCACGGTGAAGCAGCTGCCGCGGGCGCGCGCCTCGCCTCCATGCCGCCGCGCGATCTGCCGCACGAGCGCGAGCCCGAGCCCCGCGCCTCGCCCGGAACCGGCGCGGTGGAACGGCTCGAACACGCGCTCGCGCTCCGCCTCGGGAATCCCCGCTCCGCCGTCGCAGACGGAAAGCTCGACGCTTTCCGCCGTGAGCGACACGCGTACCTCGATCGGCGGAGCGCCGTGGCGCTTCGCGTTCTCCAGCAGGTTGCGGATCATCCGGCGCAGCAGCCGCGGATCGCCGCGCACGGTGACCGGCTGTCCGTCGAGCGCGGCCTCGTCGTAGCGGGCGCATTCTTCGGCGGCAAGCGCGAGCAGGTCCACGCGTTCATCTGTTTCCAGCCCCTTCAGGGCGTCGAGGCGGCTGGCAAGCAGGATCTCGTCGATCAGCGCATCCAGCTCGGCGATATCCTGCTCCAGCTCGGCTTTGCGCCTCGGGTCGGCGCTCTCTTTCATCAATTCCACCGCGATGCGGATGCGCGCCAGAGGCGTGCGAAGCTCGTGGGAAGCGTTCGCGAGCAGGGACTTGTGTGCGCCCACCAGCTCCTCGATGCGCCCGGCAGCCCGGTTGAAGCTCTCGGCGAGCTGCGCCACCTCGTCGTTTCCCTCGACCCGGACGCGCGCCGAAAGCTCGCCCGCACCGAGCGACTCGACCCCCGCCTGCAGTCGCTCCAGGCGCGAAGTCAGCCGGCGCACCACCGGATACGCGCCGACACCGACCGCGAGCGCAAGCAGCGCCAGCACGAGGAACAGCCCGTAAGGCGCATGCCGGTGGTCGCGCGGCGCGCGCGCGGCCAGCCACCTGCCGTCGTGCAGGCGTACCGCCCAGGCGGGGCCGCCCCCGCGGTGAATCCAGCCGCCGCGCTCGCGGCCTGGCTCGGGTGCGGGCAAAGGCGCACCCACCGCGGCGAGCGGGGAGCGGTCCGGGGCGAAGAGCGCAATGTCGGCGCGCAGGTTGGCGGCGAGCTTCTCGAGCGCCGCCTGCTGCTCGGTCCTTGGCGCCCCCGCGGGCGGCAGCGCATTTTGGGCAAGCGTCGCAGCCACTTCGAAGGCCTGGCTCCATGGGCCGTCCTCGCCGAACGCTCGCCACAGCAAGCCCGCGGCGAGCGCGAACACGGCGAGACTCGCAAGCACGGCGAAATAGATGCGAACGTAGAGCTTGCGCATCCCGCCCTCGATCAGTCCTGTGCCTTGGCGAAGACGTAGCCGCCGCCGCGCACGGTGATGATGCGGCGCGGCTTCTTCGGATCGTCTTCGATCGCCGCGCGGATGCGCGACACGTGCACGTCGATCGAGCGGTCGAAGGCCTCCAGCGGCTCGCCCTTCACGAGATCCATCAGGGAATCGCGCGAAAGCAGCCGGCCTGCGTTCTCTGCGAGGGCGAGGAGCAGCGCGAACTGGTAAGCGGTGAGCGAGCGCGCCTCGCCATCCACGCGCACGGCGCGCGCGTCACGGTCGATCTCCAGGCGTCCGAAACGCAGCAGTCTCGACGCGGTGCTCCTGCCGCGACGCAGGATCGCGCGCAAGCGCGCGAGCAGCTCGCGCGGCTGGAACGGCTTGGGCAGGTAGTCGTCCGCGCCCAGCTCCAGCCCGACGATGCGATCTGCAGCGTCGCCGCGCGCGGTGAGCATCAGCACCGGAGTGTCCAATTTGGCGCGCAGCTCGCGGCACACGTCGAGTCCGTCCATGTCGGGCAGCATCAGGTCGAGCACCAGCGCATCGAACGGCTCGCGCGCGAGCCGCTCGAGCCCCGCGCGGCCGGCAGCGGCGATCGAAACGCGAAACCCCGCCTCGCCGAGGTACTCGGACACCATCTCGGCGAGCCGGGGATCGTCTTCGATCAGGAGAATGCGCTCGGCCATGCCTCCCTAAAACCGCCGTGGGGCTCTCGCACGATATGCACTGTATGCGCCGCCGAATTGCGCCGCAAGCCGACGCTCACCGGGCTCAGCCATGTCGCCAGCCGCTGCGGTGCTTCTCCACGCGCGCCGCGAGTTCCTTGCGCTGCGCGGGAGTGAGTACTTCGGCCGCGTCGGCAAGGGATTGCGCAACGCGTCGGGACGCCTGCTCGGCGAGCTGGAGATGCTCGGCGCGCAGCGCCTCGATTGCGGTCCGGTCGACGCTGTCCTGCGTGAGCAGCTCGAGCGCTCTCCCGCGCGCCTCGCGTATCCTCTCGCGAAGCGGCAACAGGTCTTTCGCAGCCTGCTTCACGATCGGCGCAAGCTTCTGTTTCTGCTCCTCGGTGGCGTCGATCTCGACGTAAAGGTGCTTGAGCATGCGATCGAGGTGCTCGTCCAAGGCCGCGGGATCGAGCGGGCCGGCCGCGAAGCCGCCGCGGTGCCAGCCGCAGCCGCCCCCTTGCGCGAAGGCTTTGATGCCGATACCGGCGGCGATGCCGCCGATCAGCGTGGCGATCGCGGCGCGCTTGAAGAATCTCCTGCGCTTCTCGGGCTTGCTCTCTTGAGTTTCCATGGGTTCGTCCTTTCCTGAGTTACGGGGAACGTGTCCCCGGGGAAGGAAGTGTCGCGGCTGCGGGTAAGGGGGGTTTGTCCGCCGCGTAAAGTTATGTAAAGCTCCCCTGGTGCCTGAGCTGCCCGACGTCGTCGTCTATATCGAGCATCTGGAAAGCCGCCTCGCGGGGCGAACGCTCGAGCGCGTGCGGCTCGTGAATCCCTTCGTGCTGCGCAGCGTCAAGCCTCCGATAGCCTCCGCCCAGGGAAAGAAGGTCGTCGGCGTCCGGCGAATGGGCAAGCGCATCGTGATCGCTCTCGAGGGTGAGCTCTTCCTCGTGCTGCATCTGATGATCGCCGGCCGGCTGCGCTGGCTTGGGAAAGATTCGAAGATGCCGGGACGGATAACGCTCGCCGCCTTCGAATTCCCGAGCGGCACGCTGGTGTTCACCGAGGCCGGAACGAAGCGCCGCGCCTCGGTCCATCTGGTCGAGAGCGAGACCGCGCTAGCCGCCATGGACCCCGGCGGACTCGACGTCCTCGCAGCCGGCCCCCAGGAGTTCGCTGAACGCGTGAAGCGCGAGAACCACACGCTCAAGCGCGCGCTCACCGATCCGCGCTTGTTCAGCGGCATCGGCAACGCTTATTCGGACGAGATCCTGCACCGCGCGAAGCTCTCCCCTTTCGTGCAGACCCAGTCTATTTCGGAAGAGGACCTCGGGCGGCTCCAAGATGCCGCGCGCGCGACGCTCGCAGAATGGACCGAGCGCTTGCGCCGCGAGGCGGGCGCGGATTTTCCGGAGAGAGTCACCGCCTTTCGCGAAGGCATGGCGGTGCACGGGCGATTTCGCAAGCCCTGCCCGGTGTGCGGCTCGCCGGTGCAGCGCATCGTGTACGCGGAGAACGAGACCAACTACTGCGCGCGCTGCCAGACCGGCGGCAGGATCCTCGCCGACCGCGCCCTGTCGCGCCTGCTCAAGGCGAGCTGGCCGCGCTCGATCGACGAGCTCGAGTGAACGGCCGATCCTTGCTATTGCCCGGCTCCGGGGCTAGATTCTTGAGCGCCGGCGGGATCGGCCCGCCGGCAACCGTTCAGACGGAGGTCGATCATGCACGGCTTTCCAATTCCGATTACCGCCCTGTACGCGGGCGTGTTGGGCATCCTCCTCGTGGCGATCAGCGCGCGGGTCAGCGTGCTCCGGGCGAAGTTCAAGGTGATGTTCGGTGACGGCGGTCAGGAGCCCCTGATGCGCGCGATACGCGCGCAAGGAAACTTCACCGAGTATGTCCCCCTGGCGCTGCTGCTCATCGGCATGGTGGAATGGGCGGGGACGAGGCCGTGGGTGGTGCACTCGCTCGCCGGCGGGCTGCTCACGTCGCGGCTGATCCACTATTGGGGAATCACGGCGCGCAAGGACCCGGGCCGCGGAATCGGGGTGACGATCACCTGGATCGTGCTCGCCGTCTCGGGGCTCGTAGTCCTGTACCAGCGCTCGGTCGCCTGACCGCGGCAAGTCCAACGCCGTGCGGAGATCAGCGATACACGACGATGCCGATCACGACGGCCAGATCGAGCAGGACCCAGCCCACGCAGGCCAGGTAGATCGTCTTGTCGCGCTTCTGAAGCCCGTAGACGAACCACAGGCATGCGCCGATGAGATACGAGACCCAGGAAATGAGTGAGACGCCGCCGGCGTTGTGCTCGATCCAGATGGCGAGCACCTGCGGCACGGTCATGAGCATCGTGAACACGGACAGCCCCCTCAGGAGCTTTTCCAGACCGGTGACAGGCGGCAAAGCCTGCGCCCGGGCTACAGAGGGACCATCGCAAGGAAGCATCGTCATGGTAGTCGCTCCTTATCGCTCGCGCTCATGGCGATGCTACCTGGGGTTCGCATGAATTGTCCGACTATTTCACCACCAGCACCCCTTTCATCACGGGGTGGAGGCGGCAGATGTAAGGCATCTCGCCCTTCTGCCGCGCGGTGAATCGCCAGCTCTTTTCCGGGGCCAAGTCACCGGACTCGACGCGCGCTTCGCGCGCAGTAACGCTGTGCGGCAAGAAATCCTTGTTGGTCCAGACCACCGTGTCGCCGACAGCCGCTTCCAGGCGCTCGGGGACGAACTTCATTCCCTCGATGCGCACCGCATGCGTCGTTCCCGCGGCGTGCGCGCCGGCCGCGGCCAGCGCGGCGGCGCAAGCCAGAACGAGCGCCGCGCCGGACTTCACCGACTATTTCTTCGCCAGGGACGACTGGATCATCTTGGCGTGATCCAGGTGCGCGGCGATGGCGGGGCGGACCTTGACGATCAGGTCCTTCAGATCCGCGTTCTTCGCGCTCGGTATCAGGACCTTGTCGATCGCGTCCAGGACCTGCTGGTGATACGCCACTTCGTGGTCGACGTACGCCTTGTCGAACGCGGCGCCCTTCAGGCCTTTGAGATTCTTCGTGTTCTCGGCCGCGCCGGCCTTCAGGCTCTTGCTGGTGGGACTGTCCTCGGGCTTGACACCGAGCTTCTTCGCGAGCGCCCCCGCCTGCTTGTTGACCGCGGTATGGTCGGTGATCATCTGCTGCGCGAACTTCGAGACTTCTTTGTTCTTGGTGTTGGACTTGGCGAGCTTGCCCGCGTCGATGTCGATCTGGTTTGCCGCCACCACGATTCCGGCGATCTGCGGATCGGACGGTCCGCCCTTGTCCTGGGCGGAAGCGGCGACGAAAAAAAGCGAGGCCGCCAGTGCGACGGCGATTTTCGATGAGTTCATGGTTTCTCCGATTGGTAGGATTTGGGTTTTCGTTCGGTCACGAGCGGGAACCTGTCCCGCCCTCTTCGAGCCTCGCCATCACGCCCGCGACGATGCGGTCGCAGCGTGCTCCGGCGAAAGCGAATGCGTCGCCGTAGGCGAGATCGATTTCCTTCGAGAGCGCCTCGCGCAGAAGGCCCCGCGCGCGGAAGAAGCGCGAGCGCACCGTCGCCTCCGGCACGCTGAGCGCAGCGGCGGTTTCCTCGACGGAGAGCTCCTCCAGCGCGCGCAGCACGAACACGGTACGGAACGCGTCGGGCAGCTCGTCGATCTTGGCTTCGAGCAGCCGGCGCGTCTGTGCGCGCCGCGCGGCATGTTCGGGTTGCTCCGGTAGCGTTTGGTTCACGTTTCCCTCCGCGGCTTCCTTGTCCTCCTGCGGCTCGCCGCCCAGTTGAATCACTTCAGCCCCGCGGCCGCGCTTGCGGTTGCGGGAGATTGCCTCGTTCACGACGATGCGGACCAGCCAGGTGGACAGCTTCGCGTCGCCGCGAAAATTTCCGATCGCGCGGTACGCGAGCAGCCAGGCTTCCTGCGCCGCGTCCTCGGCCTCGGCATCGTCCTTCAGGATGCTGCGCGCCGTACGGTAGAGGATCTGGTTGTGCCGCCGCATCAGCAGCTCGAAAGCATGCTTGTCGCCGGTCGAAATGCGCTGCGCCAGTTCCGGGTCGGTCAGCTTGCCGTAGGCGATTGCTTCAGTCGCGGGTTGCATGGGCACCTCTTACCGTTTTTCACACTGGTTTCACGCCATTGGATGGAGATTGTGCGCCCCGCGTTCCCGGCCCCGGGGAGTTCGCGGAGAACAAAAACGGGGCACGGCACTGCCGGGCCAGTGCCCCTTTGCTTCGTTCCTACAGAGACTTGAGGTACTCGATCAGATCGCCTTTTTCCTGCTCGTTCAGCCCGAGCCTGAAGTTAGCATCGTAGTGCTCGATGACCTCCCGCAGAGTTGCAAAGCGCCCGTCGTGGAAGAAACCGCCCTTCTGGTGCGTCCACAGTCCCGCGAGCGGTGCGGTGCGATACATGTGGGTCGGCGAGCGATCGGCCTGGAAGGAATCGACTCCGAGCTCGGCCGGCGAGTGCAGGTTATGCCCCGGCTCTGTATACCGCGGCGGAACGTGGCAGGTCGCGCACTTGCCCGGGCCGTCGAAGACTTCCTTACCCCGCTCCGCGGCAGCCGCGTCGAAGCTCCCCGCGGGAGGTTTGGGCGCCTTGAGGGCGAGCTGATAGGCATGAAGGGCGGGAAGCCTGGCCGTTACCGAGTCGGGCGTGCCGCGCGTATTCCACGAGCCGCTCCTCGCGGACACCGGATACTGGACGGGATCGCTCAAGCGCTGATCGAAGAACGTCCCCGAGCCGTGCATCTCCGTCACGGCGACGTAGGCGTTCCAGTATGGCACCGAGCCGAAGCCCGTCCAGGTATGGAGGTTCACGCCGGCGAGGCCGAACGCGGGCGGAATCAGCGTGCCCGCCTGCCCGCCGTCCGGACGGAAAGCCTTGCCGTCCTTGTCGAGCTCCGCGTCGAAGCGCCCGGGGCCCCAGCTGTTCAGCACCGTCTTGACGGTGGCCACGTCGACTCGCAGCAGGTCGGCGATCGGGGTGAGGTTGGGAGCGAGCGAAACGATGAGTCCGACGTTCAGGTCGCGGTTCGCCCAGCCGTCGAGGCGCTTGCCGATTCCGGGCGCGAAGGAGTCGTCGACGGTCGAGTGGCACAGCGCGCACTGGACGCCCATCGATTTGATGTTGCCCGCTCCGTCGAAAATACCGGTCACGCCCACCACGGCGTTGAGCCTGAGGAGCGCGAGCGTCGTCGCCGGATCGTCGAGATTGACCCTGCCCGCCCTGATCTGCGACTTCAGCTGCTCGGGCAGTGCTTCCGCATCCACTTTGAGGCCGACCGCAAGCGCCGTCTTCGGGCTCACCCCCGGACCGACGCCGCCGTTTCGTGCGCCGGCGATCGCCTGATGCAGCCTCAAGGTATCGCCCCACCAAGCCTCGTCACCGAAGGTATCGAAACGAAAGATCTGCCTGCCCAGGTCGATCGTGGCCTGCGCCAAGTGATCCACTTTCTTGTCTTCTTTTGAAAGTTCGGGTCCTTCGCCGGCGAGCAGGCTGGGCTCGTCGAGAAGGACAAGCGCTGCGAAGAGAAAAACCCCTAGAGATAGAATGGATTTGTGTTTCATAGGGCCTCCGTTGTGAAACCATTGCTCCCTGACGTGCGTGCATTGGATGAAGGCCGTGATTCGCACGTTCCCGCGGGAGTAAACACGTGCAAGGAAGGAAATGCTTCCCGGAACTCCGTAAAATGAAGCCCTGCGGAAATCGGGAACGCCGCGGGTCGAAGCGTCGTCGAATCGCTACAGAAAAAGAGCCGCGCAACTACACATGAACCCCGTACTCCGATGGATGGGCGGACGCTTAGCCACCTATCTGGCACAGCCGATCCGCGGCGCCCAGACCGCAACCGCCTCGCTGGAACAGCTCGCGGCCGCGCTCAAGCCGGGCGATGTCCTGCTAGTCGAAGGGAACACGCGCGTCAGCGTCGCCATCAAATACCTGACCCAGTCGACCTGGTCGCACGCGATGTTCTATATCGGCGATGCGCTAGGTCCCCCTGCTCCCGGCGAATCGCCCAGGGTCCTGATCGAAGCCGATATGCTCTACGGGATTCGCGCGGTACCGCTGTCCGACGTCTCCGGCATGAACACGCGCATCTGCCGGCCTGTCGGAATGTCGAAGGAGGACCTGCAGGCCGTGATCGAGTTCGCCGTCTCGCGCATCGGCGGCCGCTACGATCTGAAGAACGTTTTCGACCTCGCGCGCTATCTGATACCCACGCCGCCCGTCCCGGTGCGCTGGCGCCGCCGCATGATCGCCTTCGGCAGCGGCGACCCGACGCGCGCCATCTGCTCGACGCTGGTCGCCCAGGCGTTCCAGTCGGTGCACTACCCGATCCTGCCCGAGGTCAAGTACGTCCACGACGGGACGCCCGGATGCAACGACTGCTATCACGAGGTCATGCACATCCGGCACCACAGCTTGTTCACCCCGCGCGACTTCGACATCTCGCCCTACTTCGAGGTGGTGAAGCCCACCATCTCCAGGGACTTCGACTATCACCGGATCGCCTGGGCCCAGGAAGATCCCGTCTGACCGGAGAAAGAGCGGCAATGCCCAAATACGAAACCACGCTCACCGCCAGCGAGACCGTCGCCGAGGGCACGATGGCGTTTCATTTCGCCAAGCCCGCGGGGTTCAAATTCGAGGCCGGGCAGTCGATGAACGTGTCCCTGATCGATCCGCCCGAGACCGACGCCAAGGGCAATGCGCGCACCTTCTCCATCGCCAGCGCGCCCCAGGAGACCGGGCTCGCGATTGCGACGCGAATGCGCGACACGGCGTTCAAGCGGGTGCTCAAGGGCATGCCCGCGGGCGGCCGCGTGAGCCTGCGCGGTCCGGCGGGCATGTTCACGCTCGACGGGACGGACGCGCGGCCCGCGGTGTTCCTCGCCGGCGGGATCGGCATCACGCCGTTCGTGAGCATGCTGCGCGACGCGGCGCAGGCGAAGCTCGCGCGGGACTTGTGGCTCTTCTACTCCAATCGCCGGCCCGAGGATGCGGCTTTTCTCGAGGACCTGATGGGACTCCCCAAGCGCCATGCCCGCATCCACTTCGTCGGAACTATGGTCGAGATGGACAAGTCGAGCCGTCCCTGGAGCGGCGAGCGGGGGTTTCTCGACCGCGCCATGCTCGAGCGCCACCTGAAAGACCTCGCTGCGAACGTCTACTACATCGCGGGTCCTCCCGGCCTGGTCGAAGCGATGCAGAAGGTGCTGACGACCGCGGGCGTCGCCGAGGACGCGATCCACACCGACGAGTTCTTCGGCTACTAGCGGTGGTTCCGCGGGTCCCGCCCGAGGCAGCGGTTTCGCAGTTCCCCTTGAACCTACCCAAATTGGGCAGTAATATGCCCAAAATGGGCATTAAAAAAAGGATCGCTCCCGCCCCCCGCGCCGGCCTCGCGGACGCGCTGTTCTCCAACACGCAGCAGCGCATGCTCGCCTACCTGTTCGGCCAGCCGCAACGCAGCTTTTTCGCGACCGAGCTGATCGGCCTGGCCGGCGGCGGCTCGGGGGCGGTTCAGCGCGAGTTGGCGCGGCTCGAGCAAAGCGGCCTCGTCACCGTGAAGCGCGTCGGAACGCAGAAGCACTATCAGGCGAACCCGCGGTCGCCGATCTACGCCGAGCTGTGCGGCATCGCGCAGAAGACCGTCGGCCTCGCCGAGCCGCTGCGCGAGGCGCTCGCGCCGCTGGCCAAGCGCATCCAGGCTGCGTTCGTGTTCGGCTCGGTCGCCAAGCGTAGCGACACCGCGGGCAGCGACATCGATCTCATGGTCGTGAGCGACGACCTGGGCTACGCGGATGTGTTCGGCGCTCTGGAGCCGGCGGCGGCGCGTCTCGGGCGGCCGGTGAATCCCACGGTGTATTCGCGGCGCGAGCTGGCGAAGCGCAGGAAGCAAGGCAACGCGTTCGTCACGCGGGTGATCGCGCAGCCGAAGATCTGGCTGATTGGCACGGAAGATGACCTCGCCGCTCGATAACTTGTGCGGCCCCGGCAAGTCTTTGCGCGCCGAGGCGCCCGATGCCAAAGAGCTTGCAGGCCTGAAGCGCTCCGGCCGCACGCGCCTCGCGGACGCGCAGAACCCTTCGAACTCGCTCGAAGGCCGCTTCGATCTCGCGTACAACGCGGCTCATGCCCTGTGCCTCGCGGCGCTGCGCCGCCTCGGGTACCGCGCGGAGAATCGGTACATCGTCTTCCAGGTGCTGCCGCACACGCTCGGGCTCGGCCCGGAAGTGTGGCGCGTGCTCGCCAAGTGCCACGAAGTCCGCAACCTGGGCGAGTACGAGGGCGACCTGAACGTCGACGACCGCCTGCTGGCGGACCTGATTGCAGCGTGCAAGGCGGTGGGCGCAGCGCTCGACAAGCTCGCTTGAGAGAAGGAAGGCATGCGTCGACGACTGCTCCAACCTGAACACCGGCCGCTCGTGCGCCTGTACCGCCGCGCGCGCGAAGTGCCCGGCTTGAAGAAAGTGCTGATCGCCTCGGGCGTGCGCTACGACCTCGCGGTCAAGTCGCCCGAGTACGTGGAGGAGCTGGT